>ERZ1034962.69-NODE-69-length-56464-cov-23.094542_pt1 | contig 56464 bp, 60 predicted proteins | sample MGYA00520696_ERZ1034962 | MGnify/ENA primary metagenome ERZ1034962 (study PRJEB33766, sample SAMN09781770) | gut metagenome | biome: gut microbiome | host: Homo sapiens | place: Madagascar | study: EMG produced TPA metagenomics assembly of the PRJNA485056 data set...
AATAAATATTATTTATAACAAATCGATAAACTTGTGATAGAATATAAGGGTCAAAGGAGCGTTTAAACTAATGAATTTGCATGATTTCGAGTATTTTAATGCCTTAGGAGACTTATTGTCTTTTACTGCTGTTTCTAATCATTTTGGGGTAAGTCAGCCGACAATTACCTATGCTGTAAAGAGATTGGAACAATATTATAACTGTAATTTAATATACAAAGATCCTTCTCACCGAACAGTTGTCCTGACAGATGAAGGGAAAATATTGAAAATTCATATCGAAAGTATTTTGGAAGAGTTGGCACTCACGCAAAGAGCCATCGAGCATTCTAAAAATCATCAAAATCATATTGGTTTCCCCCCTATTATTCGAGCAAAAATTCTGGCTCAACTCTTAAACGATAAAGAGGCGATTAGCTTTTTATCTAAGTTTGATTTAGTATCGGGTGGCTCGGAGGAACTTCTGGCCAAACTTATCTCCGGCTCAATTGATTTTAGCCTTATAGGCAGCATTGCTCCCCTGATGCACCCCAACCTTTTTGTGAAATTGCTTTACCAACGCGAATTTTATATCTTTGTCTCTAAAGATAACGCACTTGCCTCACGTCAAGAAATTTCGTTTAAAGAAGCTTTGGATTATCCTTTTATCCTGCTTGATGAAAGTTTTGTGCATATGGAAGCTTTCCAAAATTTGAATGAAAAATACAAGAAAAAAGCAAAAGTTCTCTTTAATTTTTCAGATATACATACTATTGGCCAACTGGTCAACTCAAATGTTGGCATAACCTTGATGACGGATTTTCTTCCCTTTGCCGATATGGATAGTCTTATAAAGATACCACTAATACCTGAAGATAAGCAAATTTTTCATGTTCAATATGCTTATTTAAGAAGTACACTTCTCAATGCGGACTTGAAAGAATTGATTCGCTTACTGGATGAGCTAAATGAAAAAATAAATTGAAGGGAAAAGAGATTTTTCTCTTTTTTCTTTGTTAAATTATCTCCGTTTTTTTCACAAACTTTCGCCAACCGCATAATTCTGGAAAGAATTGTTTGACAAGCCCCCCTCAAAAAAGGTAAAATATTCACAAAGACTATGTAAAGGAGATAACATGGCTGGCTCCCAAGTTAATAAACAACTACCCAAGGCAACGGCAAAACGTTTGCCTCAATATTATCGCTTGTTCAAACTTTTAGTTGATGAACAAGTAACACGCACAAACTCACAACTTATTTCGGAAAAAATTGGTGTGGATGCAGCGACGATTCGTCGCGATTTTTCACTCTTTGGTGAGCTGGGACGTCGAGGCTATGGTTATGAAACACGCGCTTTACGTGATTTCTTTGGAGAATTACTCGGACAAGATCAAGAAACGCATATCGCACTCGTAGGAGTCGGTAACCTTGGACGCGCCCTTATTAATTATGAATTCCAAAACCGCAATAAAATGCGCGTTACCCAAGCTTATGATGTTCCAGAAAATCCACTCGTTGGTACAACAACTTCTACAGGTGTTCCTATCTACGACATCGCTGACTTCTCTAAAAATATTAAAGATTCAAAAATCAAAACAGCAATTATTTCTGTCAATAAAGAGAACGCTCAAGAAGTCGCAGATATCCTAGTTAAATCAGGTATCAAAGGTATTCTTAACTTTTCACCCTTGCGCTTGCAAGTTCCTGAAGATGTTGTCGTTCAGTCAATTGACTTAACGAAAGAACTTCAAACCCTCTTATTCTTTATGTCAAATAAGGACATCAAATAAGTTGAGAGCTTAAAAATAAAAAAGTACATAGGAAGTCAACCTTCCTATGTACTTTTTTATTCGTCCAATAAACCTTCTTCTCTAAAGCTCAAATAAGAAGCCTGGCCTGTAATGATGTGGTCTAAAAGTTGAATACCTAAAGCATCACATGCTTGCTTAATCTTCTGCGTGAACAACTTGTCTTGTTGGCTTGGTTGGGTAATCCCGGAGGGATGATTATGTGCAATGATGATCCCTACAGCTAAATTTCTTACCGCATGATGTAAAATTTCCCGGGGATTGGCAATGGAATGGTTCACAGCACCAATAAAAATCGTTTTTTTCTGAATAATGCGATGCTGTGCGTCTAGGTAGATTGCGACTAAATTTTCCTGTTCAAAATCAGACATCTCATCTGCTAAACTCAGCCCAAATTGGCGAGATCCTATTACTTGTCCGTATCTTTTTCTTTGGGTCGTGTGGATTCGTTTACCCAGTTCAATCATCGCCCGAATTTCCAAGGCTTTGATAGGCCCAATACCGGGAATTGCTTTCAACTCTGTTAGAGAAGCCCGACGAAACTCTTCTAAACTGCTAAAGGTTGTCAAAACCCGTGCAGCAAGTTCCATAACATTTTCTTTTTTACTGCCTGTTCGGAGTAAAATGGCTAAAAGTTCTTGTTCACTCAGCTTTTCTGGTCCAAAAATGTTCAATCTTTCTCGGGGTCTCATCGGATATTGTTCTTCTTTAATGTGATACACGGCTTTCTCCTTAATCATTTATACGAAAAAAGAGTGTAGGTATCACTTTTTTAGAAAATAAAAAAAGTGGATTTTTATAACCCACTTTTTTATTTCGTTTTTATTCCACTGTTACAGCTTTGGCAAGGTTACGTGGTTTATCAACATCCAATCCTCGTTGGACAGTTGCGTAGTAAGCGATAAGCTGTGTGGGTACCACCATTGATATCGCTGAAAGATAAGGATGAACGTTATTGATAACGATATCATCATCTTCACGCGCTACAGCTTCTTCGACAATCGTAATTGCTGAAGCCCCACGTGCCACTGTTTCCATAACGTTTCCACGGGTGTGTGCCGCAACTTCTTCATTATTTGAAATCAGGGCAATAACAGGTGTACCATTTTCAATCAAGGAAATTGTTCCGTGTTTAAGTTCACCAGCAGCAAAGCCTTCACATTGGATATATGAAATTTCTTTTAATTTTAGACTGGCTTCCATAGAGACAAAATAATCTTGTTTGCGTCCGATATAGAAGGCATTTCGTGCTTCTGGTAAAAGCTTGGCTACAACATCGGAAATCAATTCCTTCTCTGACAATGTAGATTCGATAGATTGTGCCACGAGTGAAATTTCCTTAACCAAGTCAAAAGCAAGTGACTTAGGATTTTGGTCTGCATCGCCTACAGCTTTTGCTAAGAAGGCGAGCGTTGCAATTTGTCCAGTGTAAGCTTTTGTAGAGGCCACCGAAATTTCAGGCCCCGCACCAATCAGCATTGTGTGTGTTGCTTCACGTGACAATGTAGAGCCAGGAACATTTGTGACCGTTAAACTTGGATGACCAAGCGCATTTACTTTTACCAATACCTGACGGCTATCTGCTGTTTCACCGGACTGTGAAAGGAAGATAAACAAAGGATTTTTGCTTAATAGTGGCATACCATAGCCCCACTCAGAAGCCACACCAAGCTCAACTGGTGTATTCGTCAGCTCTTCAAGAATTTGTTTTGAAGCATAACCTGCATGAAGCGATGTTCCTGCCGCAATAATATAAATACGATCTGCTGCTTGAACAGCTTTAACGATATCCGTATCAACAGTTAATTGCCCGCCTTGATCGGTATAAGTTGAGACCAATTTACGCATTACTGTTGGTTGTTCGTCAATTTCTTTGAGCATGTAGTAAGGATATGTTCCTTTACCAATGTCAGAAAGGTCAAGTTCTGCTGTGTAGCTTTGGCGCTCAACCTTATTTCCTTCATAATCCATGACTTCTGCCTTATCTTTAGTTAAGATAACCAGTTCTTTATCATGAATTTCCATAAATTCAGATGTTTCACGAATCATCGCCATGGCATCAGAACATACCATGTTGTAGCCCTCACCCAAGCCAATAAGTAAAGGCGATTTGTTTTTCGCAACATAGATCACATCAGCATCTTCAGCATCCATAAGAGCAAAAGCATAAGAACCTTCAATAATAGAGAGGGCCTTTTTGAAGGCTTCAAGTACAGAGAGTCCTTCTTCTTCTGCAAACTTAGCGATGAGATGAACAGCCACCTCTGTATCTGTTTGACCTTTAAATGTATCCTTAGCAAGATATTCTTCTCTGATTTCTGAGAAGTTTTCAATTACACCATTGTGTACTAAAACGAAACGTCCTGAAGTAGAAGTATGAGGATGCGCGTTATCTTCGGTTGGTTTCCCATGGGTCGCCCAACGTGTATGACCAATCCCTGTTGATCCTGTAACGTTATCACCTGTTTTTGCCTCTAAATCTGCAATGCGTCCTACAGATTTCACAAGATTCACTTGACCTGCGCCATCAGCAACGAAAATTCCTGCTGAATCATAACCACGGTATTCAAGTTTTTCAAGACCTTGCATTAGAATGTCTGTTGCATTACGATTTCCGACAACTCCTACGATACCACACATATTAATTTCTCCATAAGCTAATTGGTATAGTTAGCTTTTTCTTTATTTTTCGTCAATAAGAATATGATAATACAATGTTTTGTATTTGTCAAGAATAATAATTTTTCAATTGGTATAGTTTCTTAAGGAGTAAAAAAAAATAAATCTTCCGATTTACTTTAATTGTAATTTTAATAATGCTTTATCTATTTCTGTAAGTACCTTTTCGAGGTCTTCTGTATTATTTACGAAGTCAAGTGCATCTCCATTAATCCGAATTTTAGGGGACACATCATAGTTTTCATACCAAGCTGGGTATTCTTCATGGACTTGATGGTAATATGCTTTTAATTCAGGTTGATCATCAATCTGTTCAAAACTACGCCCACGTTGTGCAATTCGGGAAAGCATTGTTTCAAAACTCACATCAATATAGACCAGTAAGTCAGGACGCTTTTTAGGCATTTCTTCCATTTCTTCGAGCATATTACTGAGCAAGTTCTGATAGATTTCTAATTCTGTTTTAGTGACATTGCCATTTTTATAGTTTAGAGTTAAGAAAAGTTCATCTTCAAAAATTGAGCGATCAAGGACATTATTCTCTTGAGTATAAGCCATTTTGATTGATTCAAAACGCTTGTTCAAAAAATAGATTTGCAACAAGAACGCATACTTTTTCGGATCTTGATAATACAAGTCAAGAACCGGATTATTATCTACGGCTTCGTAATACACATCTGTTCCAAGATGCTCCCCTAAAGCCTTTGCCAAGCTTGATTTTCCAGCTCCTATTGTTCCTGCTAAAACAATCACAGTTTTCATCCTCCTCAAGTCCATCAAGGACCTTATTTTTTTTATTGCTCTGACGCTAAGATGTATGCTCTAATTTGAGACATGAAATACAAAGAGCCTGTCATTAAAAGTACATCGTCTTCATGTAAATTTTCTTTTAATGTTGCATATGTACTCTTCCAATCTTCTGCCAGGCTCACATTTTCTTTTTCTAAATAAGCAAAATCTTCTAATTTTAAAGCTTTCGGATAATCAAAAGTTGTTAAAATTAGCTTCGAATTATCAACGGTTTGCAGCATTTTAATCATCTCTGTAATATCTTTTGTGACCAGTGCTGAAAAGAGAATCGTAATTTTACGTCCTGAAAATTCATTTTTTAAGTTTTCCAAGAGTCGCTGCATGGCATGTACATTATGAGCACCATCAAGTAGTGTTAAAGGTGCTTGACTGACTTCTTCCATGCGCGCCGGCCAAAAAGTTCTTCTTAAACCCACTCGGATTGCTTCTTCTGAAAGTGATAATCCTACTTTATGTGCGTAAACCATGGTAAGTTTAACCGCAAGTGCTGCGTTGTCTATTTGATGTAGACCAAGTAAAGATTTTTCTAAGTTGAGCAAGTGAATTTCATCATCCTTGTAATTAAATCGCTCATTTTCAAGGATTTCTACCTGATAATCAATACCGTATTGATAATGTTTCGCTTGATTTGTTTGAGCTGTTTCCGCAATAACAGCTAGGGCTTCGTCCGCTATTTTTCCTGTCACCAAGGGTGTGTACGGCTTAATAATTCCAGCCTTTTGGGCAGCTATCTTCTCTAGTGTACCCCCTAAGATATCCATATGATCCATGCCGATAGTTGTAATTGCAGTTGCTACAGGTTGAATGACATTAGTACTGTCTAAAAGCCCCCCTAAACCTACTTCAATCAAAGCTACATCAACGTGTTCATCTGCAAAATAGCGAAACGCCAGAGCGGTAATAATTTCAAATTCTGTGATTCCCGCAAGTCTTGCGTCTTTGTCCATTTTCTCTACTAATGGTTTCAGTTGCTCGACATACTTGATAAGTTTTTCATCAGGAATAGGATGGCCATTAATCGCCATCCGTTCGCCAAAAGTCTCAATAAATGGACTGGTAAATGTAGCTACATTCAAGCCCAACTGCTCCAAAATACCTCGGGTAAAAGCAACAGTGGAGCCTTTGCCATTTGTACCAGCAATGTGAAGCATCAACAATTCTTTTTCAGGGTTACCGAGCAATTTAAGCAAGGCTTCAATTCGTGTCAATCCTGGGCGGATATTAAATTTAAGACGAGAATGTATCCATTCTAGTGCTGTTTCGATAGTCATATTAGGCTTGTTTCCCTTCTAGAAAATACTTTTTAAATTCCTCGGGTGCCTCTGTTTTTGAAAGCAAAAAAACAGGTAACTCTGCCCGTTCAGAAGGCTCATCCCGCAATTTAAGAAGATAACGAAAATCAATATGCTGATGCGCTTTTTCTTTCTTAACTGCATTATAGGGAATATTAATAAGATTCACATCTATAAGACGTGGTGCACCAGCTGTCAAACCTGTTTCTTCATGGAATTCACGTTCTGCCGCCTTATGGGGTTTTTCCCCTTCTTCGACATGTCCAGCAGGAAGTAAGAGTTCTTTTTGATAGGGATGCTCGATAAAATACATCTTCTCCCCTTTAAAAACGACAGCAGACGCCGACAGTTGCAAATCCGGATTCTGTTTTCCCTTAAGTCCTTTTTGGCTGCGTAAAAGATCAATTACCTGTTCTTGTTTTTTAGAACTTTCCAAAGCTGAAAGTTCACGTATCAAATCATTATACATTAGTATTTTTGGTATATTTTAAAATTTTCAATTAAACGGCGTGTTGCTGCAACATCATGTACACGTAGCACACGCCCACCATCCATCATCATTTGATTTTCAAGAATCAATGTTGACAAAAGGCGCTCGTCTACTTCCATATTCAGAAGATTGGTCATGAAAGATTTACGGGAGATTGCAATCATCACAGGCAAACCTAGGTTCGTCAATAGTTCGGTCGTTTTTACGCGCTGTAAAGAGTCAATCCCTGTTGCTCCACCTGAAAAACCAACGCCTGGGTCTACACATATTTGTGCATTAGCAATATCAAGTTGGTTGAATTCTTTTTGTTTTTCTGTAAAATAGGCCGGCAGTTCTTGATAAACGTTATCTGCGTAATTCATGCCCGCTCGACCATTATTCATGGCAACCAAAGCCGGTTGGTACTCTTGCATCAGCTGTAATTTTTCAGGTGTATCAAAACCGTCAATATCATTAATAATATCTGCACCTGCATCCAGCACACGCTGCATAACATAGGCTTCATCAGTGTCTATAGCAATAACAGCCTCGGGAAATGCTTGACGAATATTCTGCAAGGGCTGAGCGAGACGTTGCCATTCTTCTTCTGGCGAAATGTCTGCATAACCTGGGCGAGAAGACTTACCTCCAAGTTCGATGACTTGTGCCCCCTCTTGCAAATCCTGTTCCACTCGCTGTAGGATAAAATCCAAATTCAGATTTTCTTCTGCGCCATCGTAAAATGAATCAGGTGTGACATTGACAATAGAATAAACAATCGGATCCAAAGTCAAATCAAAAGAAAAATTCTGTCCTGACCAAATAATCTGATGGCGTTTAAAAATACGCTCCAAAGCCAATTTTTCCTGAGAAACAGGCCAAACCTTAATCAAATCTGCCAATTCATAAATCGTCAAAAAAGCCAGCAGATCATGCTTGTCTACGAGCGTTTTTGCTCTTACACGGTACAGAAGATTGTCCAATTTGGCTTGTTCTTGACTGCTCATTTCGGTGAAACAGATAGAGATATGCTTCAGAGAAAAGCACTCTGTATTTTTTTCAATGATTTTCATTTCAATTCAAGCTTTCTAAAAATTCAAGACGTGTTTCTCTGTTTTCTTCAAATTCTCCCATAAAGAAAGAGGTTTTTGTTTGAGAATTTCCTTTTTTAACACCGCGCATTTCCACACACATATGACGTGCTTCGACAACAACCGCAACACCTTTGGGCTCTAAGATGTCATTTAAAATTTCCGCTATGTCTCGCGTAATGTTTTCTTGCACTGAAAGTTTATGCGAAACATAGTTGACCAAACGTGGAATCTTGCTCAAGCCTATAATATTACCCTCTTTAGGGATATAGGCTACGTTGGCCTTACCAAAGAAAGGCAACATGTGATGTTCGCACATCGAGTAAAAGGGAATATCCTTGATTAAGATAGTTTGATCCTGGTCTGTTTTTTCAATCTTAAAGAGTTTATACTCCTCAAATTGCGTTAATTTTTGTGAAGAGAGAATCTCTTCATACATTTTGGCTACACGTTCTGGTGTTTCTAATAGACCTTCCCGGTCAGGATCTTCACCTACAGCAGAGAGAATTTCTCGTACAGCAAACTCAATACGTTTTCTAGCGGGCTTTTCCGTCGGAAGCTCTACTATTTCTTGTTCTGTATTTTTGAATTTTTCAATGGCTTGTTTCACTTGCTGTTCGTATGAGAAACCCGGCTCTAAAATTTCCAAAAGGGGGACAAGAACAAAAAGACGATTAAAAACTTCTTTATGTGGAACAATCAAATCTTCCTCTGAGATCTGATCGTTGCCGTAAAATAAGATATCAATGTCTATCGTGCGTGGGCCCCAATGAATCTTGCGTACACGCTTTAATTTGGCTTCAATGTCGTGAATTAACGCCAATAACTGCTTCGCTTCAAGTGTCGTTGAAATCTTCACTGCCATATTGACAAAGTCATCTTGTTCCACACCCCCAACAGGTGAAGTTTGATAAAACTTTGACTTTTTATCTATTAAAATAGCCGAATTCTGCCCCAATAAACTTACTGCATCTTGTAAATAAGCTTGCTTGTCTCCGATATTACTCCCTAAACTCAAATAAACCGTTTGCATCACTTTCTTGTTTCCCCCTTAGAAAGCCGTAAATATTCTTTAAAAGTTAAATATTTTAACCGACCATTTCAATTTCGACATTGTCAAAGATTCCTGCAATAGGTACAGCCAATTTTCGGATATGTACTTCTACTGTTTCCACTTTGTTGTTTTCTTTAATGGCTTGAATGATATCGAAAGCCAATTTTTCAATCAAATCTGCACGTGAGACTTCAATTATTTCCGCAATTTTTTCATAAAAAGCAACATAGCTCAAAGTTTCATCAAGTTCATCTAAACCCGAATAGGAAAAATTCGTGGTAACAATCAAGTCAATTTCTAAATTTTGTCCCAAAATCTTTTCTTCCGGTAAAACTCCGATATGCGAAAAGAATTTCATATTATTAATCTTAATCTTATACATATTGTTCAATGGCTTTCCAAGCCTCATCAATTCCTGTTTTATCAAAGCTTGAAAAGATCACAAAATCATCTGTGCTGTCAAATTGCAATGCTTTTTTGATTACTGAAACGTGCTTGTTCCACTTGCCACGTGGAATTTTATCAGCCTTCGTTGCAACTAAAATTACAGGAATATCATAGAATTTCAAAAAAGTATACATCAGTTTATCATCTTCAGAGGGTTCGTGACGCAAATCAACGAGAGCGACAACAGCTTTAAGATTAGGTGCTGTTGTGAGATACTCTTCAATCATTTTACCGAACTTTTCACGCTCTTTTTTCGAAACACGAGCATAGCCGTATCCTGGAACGTCTACCAAATGAACCGTATCGTCTACATTGTAAAAATTAAGGAGCTGTGTTTTACCTGGCGAACTTGAGGTACGGGCAAAGTTCTTACGGTTTAATAAAGTATTGATAAAGCTTGATTTTCCAACGTTGGAGCGACCAGCAAGAGCAATTTCCGGCATATCTGTCTCTGGATACTGCTTGGCAGAGGCTGCTGAAATCGTCAGTTGTAAATTATTAGGGTTTATTTTCATTATTTCTCTCTTTCCTTGTGTGTCAACCTCTCTTTAGATAGCTGCGCAAGGTTTATTTAAAGTCTTTTTTGGGGGAAGAAGGAGCATAAATCGCTTCACTTCCTGCCTATTATCATTCTCATTTGCTAAGGCAAAATCAATGATAATAACAAGAAAACCATGAGCACTCATGATTTTCTGTTTTTTATTTTTGAATATAAATGATTTCTGCTTCTGCTTTATCACGCACAGCTGCTTCCGTAATAATCACTTTTTCAATATTATCATGACTTGGTATTTCAAACATGATATCCATCATCACTTCTTCAATGATTGAACGTAAGCCACGTGCACCTGTTTTACGTTCAATAGCTTTTTCAGCAATGGCATGCAAAGCTGCATCCTCAAATTCCAGTTCCACATTGTCATAGCTTAACAACTGCTTGTATTGTTTGATGAGAGCATTTTTAGGCTCAGTCAAAATACTGATAAGATCAGCTTCTGTCAAACGTTCAAGTGCAGCAACTACAGGTAAACGTCCAATAAATTCAGGAATCAATCCGAAAGTTTGAATATCTTCAGCAATGATTTCCTGCATATATGATTCATTGTCAGCCAAGGCTTTATTATTTGTTCCAAAGCCAATAATTTTCTCACCTAAGCGTTGTTTGACAATTTCTTCAATACCGTCAAAGGCTCCGCCCACAATAAAGAGAATGTTTTTGGTATCAATTTGAATCATCTCTTGGTTAGGATGTTTACGTCCGCCTTGTGGAGGGACACTCGCAACTGTACCTTCGATAATTTTCAAGAGGGCTTGTTGAACACCTTCACCGGAAACGTCACGAGTGATAGAAACATTTTCGGATTTTTTAGCAATTTTATCAATCTCATCAATGTAGATGATACCACGCTCCGCACGCTCAATATTGAAATCGCTGGCTTGAAGCAGCTTGAGCAAGATGTTTTCGACATCTTCACCGACATAACCCGCTTCCGTCAAACTTGTTGCATCAGCAATGGCAAAAGGAACGTTAAGCGATTTAGCTAAAGTTTGTGCCAAAAAGGTTTTCCCTGAACCTGTAGGACCAATCAATAAGATATTAGACTTTTGGAGTTCAACTTCTTCGTCATCTTTACCTGTAAAATTGATACGTTTATAATGGTTATAAACAGCAACAGCAAGCGCACGTTTTGCACGCTCTTGTCCGATAACGTAACCATTAAGATGATCCAACATTTCTCTTGGGGTCATTACAGGAGTAGTTTCAAATTCTTGAGCCATTTCCTCTCGCATTTCTTCTTCAATCAAATGGCTCGATAGTTCCACACATTCGTCACAAATATAAACACCAACACCGGCGATAAGTTTCTTTACTTCTGGTTGGCTCTTGCCACAGAATGAACAATATATATTTTCGTTTTCTTTTGTATCGTTAGACATTTATTTCTCTTTTTCTAGATTTTAAACATTTTTAGGAAAATAAAGTTCCAAAAAAAGCATGAATGGAATTTACAATATTCGTAAAGGCATTAAGAAGAAAAATAGTTCCTAAGCCCCAGCGCTTTTTGCGGAAGCATTGCAGTGCAAGTATTACACATATTGCGCATAAAACAGCTGTAAATAAGCCAAAAATAGATTTTGTCACGGCTTTTGTTTCTCCTTCCGCTCATATTTTTCAACGGTAAAGTCATAAGGATTTTGCGCGTCTTTTTTGTGATAATCCGCTGACACTTTCACATACTTCGAAAAATCAAACGTATCAGGGAAATAAGTATCCCCTGCAAATTCTCCATGAACAACCGTTTTATAGAGCGCTGATAGCTCATTTTCGAAAAGAAGGAACATCTCTGATCCGCCAATGATATATAAATCACGCTCTTGATTATTATACCATTCTACAACTTCGGATACACTATGCATGATTAGGACACGGTCGTTATCTTCTTTGGGATAAGTTTCATCTCTTGTAAGAACGATAGTGATACGTCCAGGAAGCACACGCTTATTCATGCCTTCAAAGGTTTTGCGGCCCATCAAAATTGCTTGATGATACGTTGTCTTTTTAAAATGTTCGAGTTCAGCAGGTAAGCGCCAAGGTAAATGACCATCGATGCCAATTACTTTTTTCTCGTCTTCTGCCCAGATTGCGTAAATCATTTTATTTCACCTACGTTGCTTTTCTTCAATTGCTTGGAAAAGCCAGTCATCCTCTTAAACAAAGATGTTCCTTTCTTTTGGGATTTTAAGGCCAACTCTTTGATATTCTTTAATACACAAATAGCTGATAAAATTCATAAAGAATTCTTCAAAACCTTATTTATTAACCGTTTGAACAGTTAAGTTCTCGCTGTTCTCTCAGAAGCTTTTTCTCTGCTTTGAGGGATAGAATTACCTTTCCTATTATACCAAAAAACACCTTTTTTTACTTTAATTTTTCTTATTCGGAAAAAAATGTAAAAAATTTCCATTATTTCCTTTACTTTTCCTTAAAGATGTGTTAAGATTACTCTATCAATTAATTTGTTTCAATCAACCCTGTTATGATTAAAGCAAATTAGTCCCCCAACTAGGCTGCTCGCTGAGACCATACTCCGAGCTACCTAGTTTTTATTTTTGTAAAAATGTAAAACCCTTACAAAAACAGAATGGAGAAAATTATGAATCATATTGCACTTTTTGAACCACGTATCCATTTTAACACTGGAAATATTGCGCGGACTTGCGCAGCTACTAATACTACCTTACATTTGATTGAGCCTTTTGGCTTTGAAATTACCGACAAAAATCTCAAAAGAGCTGGATTGGACTATTGGGATCAGGTCAACATTGTCTACCATAAAAATCTGGAAGATTTTATCAACCATGTGGATGGAAAACTCTTCTTAGTGAGCAAATTTGCAGATCAAGTATATTCAGATGTTGATTATACGGAAACTTCAGAAGACTATTACTTCCTCTTTGGACGAGAAGATACTGGTTTACCAGAAGACTTTATGCGGGAAAATGCTGAAAAATGTATTCGCATCCCAATGAACGATGAACATGTACGTAGTCTCAACCTTTCTAATACTGCGTGTATGATTGTCTATGAAGCGCTTCGTCAACAAGAATTTGCTGGTTTGGAGCTTAAGCATACTTATGAAAATGACAAACTTAAATAAATTTACTTTTTCTTCTCTAAAAGAGAAAAGAAATATACATCAAAACGGAAGTTACAGTGTGTAACTTCCGTTTTTTGTTATTTCTTGATTTTCTTAATACGAAGTGTAAGTCCAAACAGGGCTAAGGCCAAGAAAGTAAGTCCTAAAATAAAACTAATTAGAGTCATGCCTTCATTTTCGCCTGCCTTAGGCAAAAATTTTTGCTTTGCTGAAGCGCTTGGATCTTTTTCTTCACCTTGAGGAGTTGCAGTTACTTGAGAAATCGACTTATTTTTTGTATAGACATAAGTGACAGTCTGTACTTGGTTTGTATAACGACCTGCAACATTACCACGCACTTCTTTGAAAGTGTAGCCCTTAATATCTTTCTTTTCAGTGCTATAACCTTCTCCAATAGCTCCTGATTTTACAATATCTTCCGAAAGTGAATGGCCATTCGTATCTATATATTTGACAAGGACTGTTCCACTCACATGGGGAAGTTCATTCTTCGTATAAACATAAGTTACAGTTTGAGCTTGAGCAGTGAACTTACCTGATGCATTACCTTGAACCTCTTTAAATGTATAACCCGGAATATCTTTTTGCTCTGTTGTATACGCTTCACCAATGTTTCCTACTTTTACCACATCATCAGAAATTTCAAGACCCTCTGTGTCCACGTATTTGGCAGTAATATCCCCACCTTTTACCGGTTGAGCTTCTTTTACAGTAACTGTAGCAACAGCAGAATATGTCCCTTGATTTTCAGAGTTTGAAAATAAATTAGGTACAAATCTTGTATACGTGACTTTGTAAGTTCCTGCTTTTGCCGTATCGACTTGCCCTTCAACATTTATCTCTGAAAAAGGAACCGTATTGCCATAATAATCTGTGGCACTGTCAAAGTTATCTTCTGGTTGCCATGCCTCACCAACTGTTAACTCTGAATCGTGTACAATAACTGTTGATTGGTCTTTAGTCTCTTCATAAACATACATCACTGTTTGAGGTTGATCTGTAAATTTGCCGGATGGATCACCTTGAACTTCCTTAAAAGTATAGCCTGGAATATCTTTTTGTTCTGTTGTATAAGCTTCACCAATATTTCCTGATTTTATGACATCATCTGCAATAGGCGTGCCTTTTGTATCGACGTACTTCACAGTCACATCGCCTGCGGATATCGTGTAAGGCTGCCATACATAGGTATCGTTCTTCGCATTCGCATTGAAGTTTTGAGTGAGTTGCTTACTTGTCCAAACATCAGCTCCTTGCGGATGCGTAAGCGAACCTGTACCAATATTTTGCCACTTCCCTGTGTATTGATTGTTTGTTGAAATTTCTGGAAGCTCCACGTTCACACTATCCGTAACCCAAAAACGGAATTTATCGCTAAGTTTTAGCACCTTTAAAGAAGTTGTATTTTGGAAGAAACGCGACATCTCATAACCTGTTATCCATGATTTTTCAAGTTGTGTCATATCAAAACCTGAAAGATCAAGAGCTTCTAAAGAAGAATCTCCCATAAAGACACCTTGGGCAGAATGTAAAGGGGTTAATCGCCATTGAGACAAGTCGAGTTCCTTTAATTTGGGCATTTCCGAAAAAGCATAAGTAATTGCAATCATATTCGAAACATTCCAATTAGAAACGTTTAACGATTCCATATTTGTCGCACCATTAAGAAAAGAAAAAATTGTTGTAACATTCGATACATCCCAAGAAGTCAAGTCAAGACTCGTCAAGCTCGCACAACCGCCAAACACCCGTTGCATCTCAGTGGTATGAGAAGTATTAAGCTTTTCAATACCTTCAATATGAGTGACGTTTGCTAAATAATCAAATAAATTACTGAGTATATTTCCGGCAATAACATCACCTTCAAAACGGATACTTGTTATCTGCTTGCTCCATTGATACCAAGGACTCAGTCTTGCTCCGTTTTGGTTAACCGGGGTGTCAGAAAATGTTCCCGCTCCAATATGTAACACACCAGATGAATCAATTCTCCATGGTGCTGTCCCAAAAGTTCCTGATGCGATGTCATTAGATTCCGCTTGGACTTCAACATTTTCTGATGAAAGCTCTGTGGTTACTGCTGGTGATTCTGCGATTTTCGGAGTTTCAGCAATAACTTGTAATGTTGGTGAGAGAGCTCCCAATACTATCGTGCTTAAAGCAATGGCCTGAGTCATTTTTTTCATCTATTCATCCAATTTCCCTTGATATTTCGTTTGCGCGAAAAAGTACGGTTTGTTGGAAACAAAAAAACTCGATACTCCCGGTAATAATGCTTTTCTAACCGGTCGTTTCCCATAGGAAATCATTTATGGGCTATTGCACAGACAAGAAAATAAAGGTATAATAAAGATGTATCGGTTATGTGAAAAGAGATGTGTTAGAAAAACCGTACTTTTATTGAAATATGCTTTTTGAACCTCAGAATAGTAAAAAACAGCTCGTTATAACGGGCTGTTTTTCTTATGTTCTTTATTTTACTGTGTGAATTCTGTTGAAGTTAAGTTGACTTTTGATTTACGCTCTGAATTTAAAACAAGATTAAGCAAGATAGCTGAAACAGTACTTACAACAATTCCATTAGAAAGGAAGATTTGTGCCCAACTTGGTAGACTTACAAAAAGGTTGCTTGAGTTAAAACCAACGCCCATTCCAACTGAAACAGCGACGATAAGCAGGTTTTGATTATCTTTGTAATCTACTGTTCCAAGCATATTCACACCTTGCATGGCAACCATTCCAAACATGATGAGCATGGCTCCACCAAGTACGGGAACTGGAATAAGTTGAGCAATTGCCGCAAACTTAGGAATCAAGCCTAAAACAATCAGGAAACCAGCAGTGAAATAAATAGGCTTACGTGATTTAATACCTGACAACTGTACTAAACCAACATTTTGTGAGAAACCTGTGTAAGGGAAAGTATTGAAGATTCCGCCAAGCAAAACAGCGAGACCTTCTGAGCGATAGCCATTACGCAAACGTTTTTCAGATAATTCCTCACCCGTCAAGTCAGACAAAGCCAAGTAAACACCTGTTGATTCAACCATTGAAACAATGGCGATAATAATCATCATCAAACAGTCCACCAGATAAAAACGGGGCATTGCCATGCGGAAAGGAATCGGCAAGTGCGCCCAAGGTGCTTGATTGATCGCAGAGAAGTCCACCATATGTAAGCTGGCTGCTAAAATTGTTCCTGCAACTAGACCAATCAAGATAGCAATAGAACGAATGAAGCCTGTGGCAAAGATATTTACCAAGACAATGACTAAGATGGTAAATCCCGCAAGCAAGAGACTGTTGGCTGTAGGAGATGCTTCGTTATTTCCCATATTTCCTACCGCAACAGGAATTAAAGTTAAACCAATCGTGGTAATTACTGAACCAGTCACAAGTGGTGGGAAGAATTTACGAATTTTAGAGAAAACACCTGCAAAAGCGATAACGAAAATACCTGAGGCAATTAAGGCACCAAACATCGCACCATCACCATGCTTTTGGCCAATAATAATCAATGGCACAACGGACTGAAAAGCAACACCCAAGACAACTGGAAGACCAATCCCAAAGTTTTTGGTCATCTTTAATTGCAACAAAGTCGCTAAACCACACATAAAAATATCAGCTGAAATTAAGTAGGTTAACTGCAAAGCACTATAATTTAAAGCTGAGGCAATCATGATGGGTACTAAGATTGAGCCCGAGTACATTGCAAGTAAATGCTGCAAACCTAAAACTGCAGCTTGACCGTTGGCTTGTCTTTTTGTATTAAACATTTCTTCCCTTCTCCTTCTTAATCCCAAGCAGCATCATCTGCTGGTGCAAAGACGACTTGACCTGACTCAAACTTTTCAATACGGGCTAGAGAAGTCACGGTTAAGCCTTTCTCCATCAAGAGGTCGCGTCCTGTTTGGAAACTCTTTTCAATGACAATACCGATACCGGCAACTTGTGCGCCTGCTTGTTTAATCAGCTCCTCGAGACCAAGCGCAGCTTGACCATTTGCCAAAAAGTCGTCCACAAGCAAAACAGTATCTTCAGAAGAAATAAATTTACGAGAAATTGAAACTGTTGAAGTAATTTGTTTTGTAAATGAAAAGACCTCTGTTGTCAATAATTCTTCGTTCATTGTGATATTTTTGGATTTTTTAGCAAAAACCATGGGTACACCAAGTGCTTCTGCTGCATAAAGCGCCGGTGCAATACCACTTGCTTCAATCGTTACAACTTTAGTGATATTTTTATCTTTGTAAACTTCAGCAAAGCGTACACCAATCGCTTTCATCAACTCATAATCGACCTGATGTGTAAGGAAGCTGTCCACTTTTAATACTTGGTCTCCCAAAACTTGCCCATCAATTGCGATACGATTTTCCAATAACTTCATAACTTCTCCTATAACATTTATCACTCAAGACTGGCTTTGGTTTTAATACGCACAAAAACTCTACCCGATAAGGTAGAGCATTTCTAGACGACAAAAAGAAGATATTATTTACGACCTTTAAACTTAAACGATGAAAGTTTCTATTTAAAGATAAGACTGCACAAATAGAATCCTCTTATTGTCCTGCCTTTACGGTGCAGGGTAGAAACACTTAGCCATATCCTAAGCATAAATAAGATTTTTAATATTGATACAGTATATCGCATTTTATTATTTTTATCAAGAAAATATCGAAATAAATAAAATTTTTTCAAATATTCATCAGAATTGTTCGGAAATTACTTATTTTTTAGCTTCATTTACCAATTGTGAAACTTCTTTTTTGGTTAAGCGACGGTAGCGACCAGGGACTAATCCATCTAAACTTAATGGTCCATATTGAACACGGCTAAGTTTTTGGACAGGTAAACCAACTGCAGCAAACATTTTCTTCACTTGATGATTTTGTCCTTCATGGATGGTCAAGCTAACAAGCGAGCTGTTTTTCGCCTTGTCCTGTTTCATAATCTCATAACGTGCTGGGCTCACCTTTTTACCATCGATGGTCATGCCTAGGGTCAAGGGACGCAAGTTTTCCTTATTGGCTTGTCCCTCAACCTTAGCGATATAAACCTTTTCAACACCGTGTCGCGGATGTGTCATCAAGTTTGTAAATTCTCCATCATTAGTCAGCAACAAGAGACCACTTGTATCCCAGTCTAAACGTCCGACAGGGTAAATGCGTTCCTTTCCTGAAGGGAGCAAATCCATAACGGTTTGACGGCCCTTATCATCGCTTGAGCTAGAGATATAGCCACGCGGCTTGTTCAGCATATAATAAACAGGTTCTTCGTTATAAACAGCAACACCGTTGACCTCAACACTATCTCCTGACTCTACTTGATAGCCCAGATTGGTCATTGTAACGTTGTTGACAGAAACTTTTCCTGATAGAATAAGTTCTTCTGCCTTACGTCGACTGGCAACACCTGCATGTGCCAAAAATTTATTGATTCTCATTTAATTCCTCATTTTCGTTAAATAATACTTGTTTTTCGCCAATAAATTGGCTTTCATCTATTTCTGGTAGCTCTGACAAGTCATTGATACCAATATAATCTAAAAAGAACTCTGTTGTGCCATAAAGTCCTGGACGACCAACGACTTCAAGCGTGCCTGTCTTTTCTACCAAATCATAAGCACGCAGTGTTGAGAGCGTTCCACTAGAGTTGACACCACGTAATTGATCGATTTCCAAGCGCGTAATCGGCTGTTTGTAGGCAATAATCGAAAGTACTTCTAAGGCAGAACGTGAAAGACTTTGATTGAGGGGTGTCTTCGCATAGTTTTTAAGGATGTCTGCAAAGCTATCTTTCGTTGCTAATTTATATTTCCCAGCTGTTTCGATAATGGTTAGCGCAGATTCTTCATCGCCTTGATACTTCTCAATAAGGCGCTCAATTTGTTGTTCACAAGCAAACTTACTCATACCCGAAAGCTCTGATAATTGGTTTAACTCCAGCCCTTCTTCACCCGCAACAAAGAGTAACAGTTCCAAAGTGGCTGTCTTATTCAGATTGTTCATCTTTCGTTTGTCCTCTTTCTAATAGAATTTCACCAAAAACTTTTTCTTGTTTAAACGTTACTTGTTGTGTTTTTATGAGCTCTAACAAAGCCATGAAAGTGGTCAGAAGCTCTTCTTTCGATGTCTTCTTCGAAAATAAAGAACTAAACTTGCACGTCTTTTTCTTTAAAAAGTAACGGGACAACTCCACTATTTTATCGGAAATTGAGAATTTCTCTGCCTCTATTGTTGTATTTTCATCTGTGAAGGACTGTTTTTGTAAGGCTAAAACATTGCTGAAGGCCAAAAATAAATCCAGACTGCTATGATCTTGTAAAAGTACCGCATCTTCACCAATAATTTCCGTTTTAGCTTTGGAATAATACTGGCTACGTGCCTCATGCATCTGAGCGATATCTTGGGATAAAGCTTTATATTTTCGATACTCATCGATTTGTGCCAGCAAATCTTGTTCCAGCTGTTCAGTATCTTCGATGAATTCTTCAGCAACTGTAGGCAAAAGACGACGGGATTTTATCAGCATTAACTGACTCGCCATGACCATATATTCACTGGCAATTTCTAACTCCAAGGTTTTCATAGCCTTCAAAAAGTTCAAATATTGCTCAATGATCGGAACCAAAGGCACCTCAAAAATATCAACTTTATATTGCCCAACCAAGTGCAAAAGTAAATCTAAAGGGCCTTCAAAATCATTGATTTTTATCTTTATTTCTTCACTCATTTATAGTATTTCTCTAAAGTAGTTGTTGTAGATAGCCCTAGAGCTTCTGCTAATTCGTATACGGTTTTACCCAGTCGCACTTGCTGTAAGATATATTGTTCGCGTAATTCTTTTGCTGTCAAATCCGTATATTTTTTTAGTTCTAAATAAAGAAATTGACGTGATTTGGTAAACAATTCATCCGCGTTGTTTATTCTTTGGGTATAGAGTGCAAACTTATCACGTATTGGTAAGACACGCTTTAATCCAGCCTTCTCAACAGTAAGAATTCGGAATTTCCAGTTGAAATTTTCCCACCGTAAGTGCTGTATTTCTGAAAAAGTTAAACCAAACTCAAGGATTAAAAATGCTAAGAAATGACCAGGAGAAGTCACCGGTTTATAAACGGATGACATATTCTTGATTTCTAATTTTTTCTTTACTTCTTTCTTTGGCGCATTTACCTGCTGAATTTTATGATACTCTTTCAGCAAATTTTTATCATAAAGATAGAGTAGAAACTGGTTTGCACTTGATATCTTGCGACGTTGTGCTGCCACAGCCAATTTTTTCAAAGACTGACGATAAAGCATAAGCGACTCACGAGAAATTGTTCTTTTCTCAAAAAACTCGGCAAAATTTCGTAAATCATAAAGATAATTTGATTTGGTATTTTCTGAAAAATTTTTGCTCTCTAAAAAATTAGGAATTTCGTTCGATAATATCATATTTTTTACTAAATTCATGGGCAAAAGCGTTAATGGCTTTGAGAATTTCTTGACGTGCAATAATCCCCACAAACTCGGTTCTTTTTACCACAGGCAAGAAAGGCTCTTTGACCAATTTATGCAAGATCTCTTCCAAAGGTGCTGAAGGGGATACTGTTTCTATTTCAGTATCCACAATCTCCGCTATAGGTGTATTCATCGATTTTTCATAAAAGAAATCTTCACCCATCTCAAATTCGACAATATCTGCAAGCCCTAAAACGCCTACAAACTCTTTATCTTTAGTGAGGACAGGTACTCTAGAATATTTATACTGACTGAGCAATAATTTTGCATGAGAAATATTGTGTTCGTCACACAAAATAGCTACGTCATCAGCATCTTTTATAAATGTTTCGCTTTGTTCTAAGAAATATTTTTCAATAGCTTTATCAATCATTTTCACTCTACCTCTTTTTTCTAAAGCTCAAAAGTAAATTGTAGACCCGGAATTTCCTGATGCTCTAAATCGTGATAAGAAACCTTATAGCCATCTTCTAATAGTGTGACGACAGCATACATTTTTATATTGATATTTCCTCTAGGCTGACTTACTGAACCAGGATTAATATACAAAGTATTTCCTATCATTTGTGCAACAGGCTGATGGATATGGCCAAAAAGTGCAATATCCGCTTCTTTTTCTTCTGCAAAGTAAGAATAACGATCAAGCCCTAAGCCAACATAAAATTGGTGACCGTGCGCGATAAGGACTTTCTTTCCTTCGACATCCACCATTTTTATCTCAGAATAGCCTTCATCGTAATCGCAATTTCCTGCAACTACATTTATCCCTTGCCATATTTCATCATTACTTGGCAATTCAGAATCACCGCAATGAAACAAAGCTGATGCTGTGCCTTCATATCTTTTTTTGATTTTTTTAATTACGTCACGATCAGTGTGTGAATCACTCATTACAACAAACATTGAAGACTCCTTTTAGCTAACACTCATTCCTCGTTTTATTTTTTAATGTGCTCCAGCCATTCTGGGAGTTCTGTCATTAATTTTTGTAAAGCTTGACCACGATGTGAAGCTGTATTTTTTTCTTCAGCACTAAGCTGAGCAGCAGTTCGGTCTGATGTTCCCACCAAAAAGATAGGATCATAGCCAAAACCATTTTCTCCTTGCGGCGTAAGGCCAATACGACCTTGCCAGTCTGCTTCAACCACCAAACTTTCATGGCCTGGGTAAGCAGCAACTAATGTCGTATGGAAATGCGCTGTCCGGCGTTCCGGCGTGATTGCCGTTGAGGCTAACTCATGGAGAAGTTTGGCAATATTTTCCTCATCCGTTGGATTAGGTCCAGCAAAACGATGACTCCAGACACCAGGCAAGCCCCCTAAAACATCTACACATAAACCAGAATCATCACCGATAACAACTTCGCCAGTAATTTCAGCAATTTGTTCTGCTTTGAGACGTGCATTTTCTTCAAAAGTCATGCCAGTTTCAGCGATATCTGGTAACTCAGGATAATCTTTAAGATTTTTAATTTTGTAGCCAAATTCTTCAAATAGACGTTTGAATTCCGCGGTTTTCCCGTCGTTACGTGTGGCGATGAGCAGGGTTTTTTCAGCAGATAATTCGGTGTGCTCTGCAATAATTTTCCCAGAACCAAGCCATCTGTCCGCAATTGCTTGGAAATCTTCTGCCTTACCTGTTGTATAAAAACGGTGATGGAGACTTTGACGTTCTTCACCGTTGAGATCAAAATAGTTGAGTAAAACAGTGATATCGCGTACAGTTTCAGAACCACTGTCAATAAGCTGAACATTTGGCCCCATTTCTTTTTGGATGAGTTTGCGCAAAAGAGGATAATGTGTACAGCCCAAAATCAAGGTGTCTACTTTACCAACCATTGATTTTAAAGCCTTCGCTACTATTTCTTGAGCCTCTTCCGAATCCGCACCGTTGGATTCAACCAGTGGTACAAACTCTGGGCAAGCCAAACTACGCACATCAACACTTGATGATTTGAGCTGAATAACTTTACGATATTGATCAGAATTAACCGTTGCTTGTGTCGCAATTACGCCGACTTTCTTGGTGATTGTTTTTTGAATCGCACTTGAAGCACCTGGTAAAATCACACCTATGACAGGAATATCAAGAGCTGCTCTTACTTCTTCAATTGCAACTGCTGTCGCTGTGTTGCAAGCGAAAACAATCATTTTTACATTTTTAGAAAGCAAAAAATTGACCATATCCCAAGTGAAAGCAGTAATCTGCTCATTTGAGCGTGGCCCGTAAGGCGCACGTTGCGTATCACCGATATAGACAATTTCTTCGTTTGGTAATTGACGGAGAATCTCGCGAACAACGGTCAAGCCTCCAACTCCTGAATCTAGTAAGCCAATAGGTCTGTTGTCCATAAATACCTCCAAAATTTACTTTTTATCTTATTTTTTCTTAGTGTCTGCTTGTTTAGCTGCACTACGAATTTGACGAAGCACTTGTTGTACTTGTGCTTCAGATGGTTTGCGTCCCATTGAACCCATCATCATACGTACTGCATCTTCATTCAATGGTGGGTTATCCATCAAGAGCTTTTTAGTTTGTTTTTGTGTAAACCAAGCGCCCCCAGCAAAACCAGCAATGGCAAAGACAATCATAAGTAAAATTGCAACAAATAAATTCATTAATACTCTCCTACAAGAAAGCTATAAAATCGCTTTCGTAATTTTTACTCCTTATTATATCAAATTTAGACACATTTGTCAGCTGCAGATTCCTCTCACAATTTTTGAATCTCTTATTTATTATTCAAGAGTATAAATCCAACCTTCTGGGGCTTCCTTATCGCCAAATTGAATACCAACAAGTTCATTGTATAAGCGTTGCGTCACTGGTCCAACTTCTGTTTCTGAATAAAAAACATGGTGTTTATCTTGATCATCAATAGCACCAATCGGTGAAATGACTGCAGCTGTACCACAAGCACCTGCTTCGACAAAATCATCTAACTGATCCACAAAAACGTCACCTTCAATGGCTTTCATTCCCAAACGCTCTTCAGCCAATTGTAATAAAGAATATTTCGTGATAGAAGGCAAAATTGAAGGGCTTAACGGCGTGATAAACTCATTATTCTTGGTAATCCCAAAAAAGTTTGCTGCACCCACTTCTTCAATCTTAGTGTGCGTGGCAGGGTCAAGATAAATTACATCAGAATAGCCAGCTTCATGTGCTTTTTGTCCTGGTTCAATCGAAGCGGCATAGTTCCCCCCGACTTTTGCCGCACCTGTACCATGTGGCGCTGCACGGTCATAATCACGGGACACGAGGAAGTTTGTTGGCACAAGACCACCTTTAAAGTAAGAACCTACGGGAACTGCAAAAATTGTAAAGATATATTCATCTGCTGGTTTTACCCCAACAAGGCCGCCCACACCTATTAATAATGGGCGAAGGTAAAGCGTAGCTCCAGTTCCGTAAGGAGGGACGAAGTCTTCATTTGCCTTAACAACTTGTTTTACGGCATCGATAAACTTATCTGTTGGCACTTCCGCCATACGTAAGCGACGTGCTGTAGCTTGTAAACGCTCAGCGTTGCGATCAGGACGAAAAAGATTTATTTTTCCGGATTTTGTACGGTAGGCTTTGAGCCCTTCAAACCCCTGTTGACCATAGTGAAGCGCTGGTGAGCCTTCCGAAAGGTGCAAAGTTGCATCGCCTGTAAGTTTTCCATCATCCCATTTTCCATCTTTAAAATGTGAAATATAGCGGTAAGGCAACTCTCTGTATTCAAAACCTAAATTTTCCCAATCTAATTCAACTGTCATTCTTTTTCGTCCCCCATTTTTATCGACATCTTTTTCCATAAAGCCAAACTTCATGGTATTTGTTATAATTAATTATTATAAGCTATTTTGAATGTGATTTCAATATAAATTCAGAAAATTATAGAAATGGAAATAAAATGAATATTCTTAGAATAAACTTTCAAGAACTCGGACAACTCTTGTTGGATAAATTAATCTACGTCTTTTTAGTCAGTCTTTTGTTTTTTATTTTATACCGGATCAGCGTCCGCATCGTAGAAACGCTTTTCAAAAACTACAGCAATCGTTCTTGGGCAGACGCTTCTCGGATAATGACCTTAGCCCGCTTAACAAAAAGTGGTTTAACTTATCTGACAGCTTTTCTCTGGATCTATACTACTCTCTCTATTCTTGGTGTTCCTGTAGGAAGTGTGCTTGCCGGTGCTGGTATTCTCGGTGTTGCTCTTGGTTTTGCGGGGCGTGATCTCGTCGCGGATATCATCAATGGCTTCTTTATTATCGTCGAACATCAGATTAATGTGGGCGATTGGATTCGCTTTGAAAATCTAGGTATCGAAGGGGAAGTCACTGCTGTAGGTATTCGGTCAATCACTTTAATTTCAGATGATGGCGCTACAGCCTTCATCCCTAACCGTAATATTGAATCCTTGAAAAATTTCTCTTACAAAGACCGGACGATGAACTTAGATATCCCAGTTACAGCCGAGAACTTAGAAGCGATGAAAGCTCAAATCCTTCGTGTGAACGCTGAATACCCTCAAGTCGTTTACAATGGGATTATCACACGGGACGAGAGCATTTTTATACGGAGTTTGCTCACGGCGAATCTCAGCGAAATAAATGGTTTACGGATGGAAATCATGAACAAATATTATACAAAATAAGCAGATCATCCTGATCTGCTTATTTTTCTACCATTGATTTGATGGGTTCATAAGATTTACGGTGAATCGGTGTAATGCCGAAGTTCTTTAGCCCCTCCAAATGCTTGGCCGTGCCATAACCTGCATTATGTTCAAAGTCGTAATGGGGGTATTTGTGGGCATACTCCGCCATCATTCGATCGCGTGTCACCTTTGCAACAATACTTGCTGCCGCGATGCTTGAGGACTTGGCATCACCTTTGATAATACTGACTTGAGGGATATTAATGTCTAACTTCATCGCATCGATGAGGAGGCATTCTGGCTGTATTTCTAATTTTTCTACAGCTTGAAGCATCGCAATTTTAGTCGCCTGATATATGTTCACTTGGTCTATCGTTTCGTTGTCAACTAGACCAATACCTACAGCAAGCGCTTTTTCTTGGACTTCTGTAAAAATGGCTTCATGTTTAGATTTTGGAATTTTCTTACTGTCGTTAAGACCTTTAATCTTACAATTTTTAGGTAAAATAACGGCTGCAGTCACAACTGGACCAGCTAATGGGCCACGTCCAACCTCATCTATACCCGCAATTAAGTCCAGACCTTGCGCATATGCTTGTCGCTCAAAGTTCAGCATCATTTCTAAGCGTTCATCTTCCGCTTGTTCTGCTAAAATCTCTTTTTTCCGACGTTTAATCGCTGCCTGAACGCCGGCACGGCTGTCTTCTAGAAAAGCTTCCACTTCGACTAGTGTATTTAAGCCATTCAGTTGCTCTTTTATTTCTTTAATCGTTGACATAGTCGCTCACTTTATCCAAGCAATATTCGCCCATTCTGCCATCACGCACATCCTTAACAAACATTTGATAAAAACGGTCATAATCATCACGGAAGCCAAAACGTTTGGTCAATTCCATGATAAGATCGGGGATCTCTAACTCTAGGTCTGCTTCTTTCATACGCAAACGTTTCATGGTTGCTGCTTGGTAATTTTCAAGGAAATACTGCAAACCAAAGATTGTCACATCATCCATAGGCAAAAGTTGGTCCTTAATAGCACCTGTTAAAGCAAGTTTTAGACCAACTTGGTCATCTTCAAATTTTGGCCAAAGTATCCCTGGTGTGTCGAGAATTTCCAACTCTTTATTGGTACGCAACCATTGTTGCCCCTTAGTTACACCGGGTTTATTTCCTGTAACAGCTACTTTTTTTCCTGCAAGACGGTTCATCAGTGTTGATTTACCCGCATTAGGAATACCGACAATCATCGTACGTAAAGAACTATTCTGGATGCCACGCTCAGCATTACGCGCAAGCTTATCAGCCATCAAAGTTTTCGCTGCAACAGTCAAACGTTTGGCCGTATGTGCTTCTTTTGAATTGATGGCTAAAGCAATGATGCCTTGTTTTTCAAAAAACTCCACCCACGATTTCACCGCATTTCTGTCAGCTAAATCGGCCTTGTTTAAAGCGATAAGACGTGGTTTATCCCCAATAATTTTATCCAACATTGGGTTACGTGAACTGATCGGCAAACGTGCATCTACCAACTCAATCACAAAATCAACATATTTTAAATTTTCTTGAACTTGACGACGCGCTTTGGACATGTGTCCTGGGAACCATTGAATTGCTACACCCATTTTTAAACCCTGCTATAACTGGTGTTATAGCCTTTCATTTTTATTTTTTAGTGATGAAAATAAATACCAAATACATCTAGAGATGACCTATCTCTATTTTACTTGAATCTGCTCTCTCTGTTTTTTTCTTACATAAAAAAGCCTTGTAGAGCATGTCATACTAGGTTATTCTATCATTTTTTGAGCATCTGCGCTAATATGTAGCCGTTTGGCTTTGTGAGTTATCTTCTTGTTCAATCATTCTTTCTCATACAAAAAGACATGAATTCATGCCTCTTGTATCGTTTCTTCTTGCTCGTTTTTATTCTCCTGAAAGGCGAGATTCTCCCAAGTCAACTCATCGTCACCGAATATTTCTTTTTTGCGAATACGAGAAACTTGCGAATTTCCTTTTACGTAAAATCCTAAAGGTTCATCTCGCCATTCATCCTTACATGTTATTCCAATTCTCTTTCGACAGGCAATCTCTTTTGGTGTTTTGTCTACTTCTAATGTCAAACGTGAGTCAACAAAATACTCTCCGTCTATCTCTTTCGTTATGCCAAAGGATTTCGTGAGCTTTCCCGGACCACTGCCATCATGTTCTGGAGCCTCTGCTTGAACGGCGCGAATTAAAACAGCCTCTGGAACATCTTCACCTTTAGTGACTAGATTTAACATAAAATGACCATGAATTTGATATACATACCAGTGGCCGGCAGCGAGATACATGGATTCATTACGTGGGGTTCGTTTTCCCATGAAGCTATGGCATGCACTGTCCCGTGTCCCAAGATAAGCTTCAGTTTCTACGATATTCCCAAGTATTTCTGACTCACCGCCTTTTTCCAAGACAAGTTTCATACCGAGAAGATTTTTAGCCGTCTCAATTGTGCTTTTACTTATAATATCTATAAAATTTTTATCTTTCATAAATAGCTTAATCCTCCACATTGATATATTTCTATAGTAAAAGCAAAACAACCGTTCGGCTTTCTTCCTCCATGCTATCAATCCCTCATTTAATATTACTTAAATAATACTCCAAAGACCTAACATTTTCAATAAGTTTAGCCTAGTAATTAAAATATTTATTTTTTCTAATATACAGCGGTTTAGTCTAATATTTTCTTATCGTTTATACCTTTTTTCGGACATTCAAAAGGCATGAAATCTTCCCTTTTTATATTCTCTCCAAAGGATCCGCAATCATATCCTGTTTACTTGAGGCATCTCCAGCTACGTCATTGAGATATGTTTCCATACGTATGGCGTTAATTTGCATCTTGTCTTGACTAAAATCAATATTAGATTTCTTGATGACAAGTTGTTGAGTAATCAGAGTATTGGAGATACCATAGCGGAACTTAATCTCGTTTTGTTTTGCAAAAATATCCATCCAAGTAATTTGAGGAATACGGTTTAAGACTTTTTCTGTATCAATATTTTTTACGGGATTGTCTGTAAAAAGTGTGCTCAATGGCCCTACACTTAGCATATCGTAAGCCCCAAATCCCTCTCCTTTCACGACAGGTTCATAGATTTTTCCAGTTTCGAAACCAATCATTTGAAAGTCCAGCGAAGCATGTGCTTCAAAATGTCCATGTTCTGTAACTTTAGAAGGTTCAGTCTGAAGATGAACTGTGACTTCTGCATTAGGCTTCATATGAAGAGCATTGGTCATATCGTAGCCTTGCCATGTTGTATCATCAAGTACTGCAAATAATTCGTTATTCAACACCTCTACATGCTTCTTCCATGCTTCGTTAATTTTTGTACTGTTTTTGACGTTCTCTACTCTTTCTTTAACCAATGCTTCTTCTTTTTGCTGGTAAGCTTTAGTTCCCGGCCAATAATATGTTTCCCAAATTTCCTTGTCGCCAAGTTTGGTACGGATTTTTAAGACCTCATTATTCTTTTCCATACGAAACTTGTGTGTGACAGAGAAATCTCCTACTTTCTCTGTAATCGTATGCGTAATAGGATTAATCTTCACATTTTTATCTGAGCGAATCACCATTTCATTTTTGGTAAAAGGGCTGGCTTGTACCAAATCTCCCCGCAATGAGCTGGCAGAAACACGTAGTTTATTTTCTCCAAAACTCACCCATTTACCCCGAACATCTGTTGTGGCTGGTCCTAAAAAGAGATAAGTAATGACAGCTACACCGACAAGAACTCCTCCCAATATACCACCAATAAATAATTTTTTCATATTTAAAATTGTAACATAAAGTAATATGAGATTGGGTAAAATACAAAAGAGCCCTATCTCCGTAGTAGCTCTGTTCCTTGTTGATCGCAGCTACTTACTACAACCATTTATAGTCTAATGCCAAACAGATAATTTTAATTTGGCTTCACTTCAAAAATGAAAATTCAAACTTTATCATACTGAAACAAACTATAGTTTTCGATGATTTTAAGAAGTCTTTCAGTATAAGCTGGATCAGTAGCATAGCCAGATAGTTGTACAGCATGAGCTGCCTCTTTATAATCTTTAGCCGCAAGGACAAGAGCATACTGGTTAGGGTTCCATGTTGTTCCTTCAGTGAAAAGAAAAGCATGCCCTTCTACAGACAGTTGCCAATTGTCATAAACACGAAAAGGTTCACGCACTGTTATCCATTGATTATTTTCAAACTCCTTGGTTTCCAAAGCAACTTTTGGCACGTTACCGTAAGCTTTTATGCCAAACAGATTATAATATTTAGCTGCAAGTCCACTTCGACCAAAGTCACTTTCTAAGGCTGCCTGACCGAGCGTCAGGGAAGCGAGAATGCCGTATTTTTCTTGGGTCTCTTGTGCATAAGGAGCTATCGTTCGGATAAAATCATATTCCCTAGTAGTTTCAACTTGTACCGCAAGTTCATTTGTATCACGATGATCCGCTGGATGAAGGGTGCTAAGTTCCAAAAGATCTACTATTACAAACAGGGTAATCAAAAATTTTACAGTAAAACGAAAGATTTTTCTAGATTTAGTGGAAAGTACTCCGCGCTTTTTATGGTATGTCATAAAACCATTATAACAAAAAGTTACAATATTTTTACGAAAATGATAGTAGCTTTTCATTAGCGAATAAATATACTTTTTGCAACTCATCCAGTTCTGCCAGAGTGTAAGTATACTTAAAGCGTTCTTCAAGAACAACATCAACCTTGTAATCACAATGGTCGGTGTCCCACTGCTCAGCAACTGTATCATAAACACTAGAAAACCAAAATCCCTCTTTATAAAAGATTACATTAAATTGTAAATGGAGTCCTGCTCTTTCATACGAGGTATAAAGCAGCGAAATAATCTTACTTTCTACAACCGACTTTTAGTTTCATGTTGCCCTCTCATTCATTATTGTATGGTTACAGGATACCATGCAATTTCAATCCTATTTTCGTCCGGGTCAAGGACGGTAAAACTGAGATATTCATATGGTGAGTCGGGCGTATCACAAAGCTTATCTATTATTTTCGCGCCCATATTCTTCATCTGCTCATAATCTTGCTGTATGTTGTCGGAGTAAAAATTGAGAACGCCGTTGTTGCCAACTGCACGGCACCGATTAATCTCTGCGTCACACAATAGTCCGAAGTGTTTGTCACCTTGATAAAAATCCGCCCAGCGATTGCCTTCAACATGGGTGGGGCTTATACCCAATAGTTCCTCGTAAAACTTGATTGATTTATCGAGGTCTGTAACCGTGAAATAAAATCCTTCTATGGTAATCATGTTCATTCACTCCTAACTTCAAACTCAATCTTCGTCTTTGCGTGCAGCAATGTGGTCAAGCCGACTACGGAAGCTTTCTTTAACTTACGACCGTACGGTGTCTTTTTTTGAATGATTAAAATTTTCATTGCTCCTTCTTTTATTACATTTTCGTTACTTTCATTATAGCATTCCCATTCCTGTTTTTACTATTAATTTGAGAATCTCATGTGGTTTTCTATTACATTTTTTTATAAAACATCATTTAGATTACATAAAGAATAAATATTGAATTTGTAATTATTTTCCTTTGTTTTATTTCTTTTATAGGTATATAATATTGAATAAATCAATATTTATTGAGGATATAATATGTTTATTGACTATACGTATGAACCACGGCGCGCAATTTTTTTTGAGGATGTAAAATCGAACTATGCCTCAATCGAATGTGTGGAGAGAGGGCTTCATCCTTTAAAGAGTTCTCTTTGTGTCATGAGTCGCTCAGATCACTCCTATGGCCTTATCTTAGCTTCAAGTCCGAAATTTAAAGAGGTTTTTGGAAAATCTAACGTCAGTCGTGCGGCAGATTTACCTTTTTTACTGGAAAATAGGAAGTTTAACTACCGGCGTTGGTATGCCAAACATACTGACATTTACGGGCAACTCACAGAACCCTCCATGCAACATGTCGCTTTTATTGAAAGTTGGGCTAAACGCACACATATCGTTCCCCCGCAGATGGCCCTTTATATCGATAAGAATATCGAGATGCAACAACTTTTGGCTAACTATACTTCTTCTGAAGAAATTCACTCGTATTCTATTGATGAGTCCTTCCTTGATGTTACAGAATCCCTAAATCTTTTCTACCCTGGCATCAAAGATAAATATGAGCAAATGGATTTGTTAGCCCAGGATTTACAGCAGAAAGTCCTTGAGCAAATGGGCCTATTTGTGACCGTTGGAATGGGAGATAATCCCTTGCTGGCTAAGTTGGCGATGGATAATTATGCCAAGCACAGCGCAACTATGCGGGCACTCATTCGTTATGAGGACGTCCCTAATAAAGTTTGGACACTTCCCAAAATGACTGATTTTTGGGGGATTGGAAGACGAACAGAGAAAAGATTCAATAAGTTAGGAATTTACTCTATCAAGGATCTAGCCCATGCAAACCCTGATAGGATTAAACGCAAAATGGGAATCGTTGGTCTTCAACAATTTTTTCATGCTCATGGTATTGATGAAACCAATGTTCGCGAGAAACACCACAAAAAATCAGAAAGCTACAGCAACAGTCAGATTTTGCCACGTGACTATGTACAGCAAGATGAAATAGAGCTAGTGATTAAGGAAATGGCTGAGCATCTTGCTATTCGACTTCGAAAAGGGAAAAAGCTTGCGGGCGGTCTCTCGCTCTATGTTAAACCTTCCTACAAAGAGGACTCTTCTTCAATAAAGACAGCCAGTAAAATTGAACCCACTCAAAGTACGACGGATATTCAATCCGAGTTTTTGCGCCTCTTTAGAGAAAAATATCATGGTGAAATTGTAAGAGAAATCGGTATCGGCGGTTTTGATTTATCTAGCGAAAATATTAAGCAACTTAATTTTTTTGAAACAATGCTTCCCAATGAATCTCAGGTTATCACCCATCAAAAACAGGAAGCTCTGCAAGATGCCATCGATGAAATACGTGATAAATTTGACTTTACAGCCATTCAAAAAGCCAGCGTTTTGACAGCTGGCTCTAGAGTTTTAGAAAGAAACAAAATGATTGGCGGCCATGCAGCCGCAGGAGGAGAAAAAAATGACCGTTGATCGCTCATATAGCCCTTATGAATCCATCCGTAACTATCATGACAGAGGCATGATGAAATGGGGGGCTTTCGCCACCGGAGAACTGTCTGAGGCACAGCGGAAATTGCGAGAGAAAGAGGAATTAGAAAATGAAACATTCCCAAAGAAAGCAACTTCAAAATTAGACGATTAAGATTTTGCACATCATTCTGGTAACTCAGACTGTGCAAAGGCATAATAATTGCCATCCGGATCTTGGAAGTTAAAGTTCACCATACCTTGGAAATCATTGATTTCACTCACTGTATCCGTTGCTTCAGCAACACGTGAGTGCCACTCTTGTAGGTTATCTACAGTAAAGAGCATTGAGCCCTTCATCTCCGCCACTTCTGGTGAATTTTGACGAATAAAATCAATATTCCATAATTGAATACGTGCGCTTGGCGCATTCGCATCCACTGCAAAAATCACCGTTTCTTGTGAGCCTGAACCTTGACGGCGAAGTTCTTGCAAACCAACTTTCGTCCAAAATTCTGCGTGCTTTGGAACATCCGAAACATAAAGCATATTACAAAGATTAATCATAGTATTTTCTCTTTTCTATAAAGTAAACAGATGGCGGTTTGTTATAAAACGCATCTTCTTATACATTGATTATCCCACAGTCTAAGGCAAAAAACAATTTAGAAACTCTGGAATACCGAGAGGGATAATTTATACATTTAGCCAATGTGAAAGAAAATGAATCTTTTTAATAAGACTTTTCTTATTTTTCAAATATTCAGTTCATTTTTCCAAGTCTAATTGCTCCTCAAAGCCTATGTTCCTGTGCTATACTAGAATTATAAAATTACGCGACTAATCACGGAGGTTCTCATTTGATTCAATTTAATTTTTTATCGAAAACTTTTAATGTCATCATAAAAGTCTGTTTAAGTTTACTCGGGTTGGTTATTGCCTTCCTTATGTTCAAAGAGATTTGGGTCCTTCTCTCCTCCTTCACTACTGGATTTATTGATTACAGTTTCTATGATATTATTGACCGTATCTTAACTTTTTTCCTCTTTTTGGAATTTTTAGAACTCATCATTCACTATCTTTCGGATAATGATCACCCAACAATCAAGAAATATATCTATATCGCCGTTGCTTCGATCGTTCGACTTTTGATTTCAAATCACGAAACTTCTCAACTCAGCTTGTTCCTCCAATGTTCAGCCATTTTAGTCCTCATCATTGGAACTGTGATGCTCAACCTTTGGGGAGATTTAAAATAATAAAAACCTTCGCTTATTGTCGAAGGTTTTTTTACATCCTCTTACTTAATACTCATCTGTGCAACCGTAAGAAGAACTGCAGGAACGCGATATGGTGAGCATGATACATAATCCAAACCGATGTTTTGAAGAAAAGCAACGGAGTCTGGATCGCCTCCCACTTCACCACACACCCCAAAACTAATATCCTTATGTCGCGGTTTGACAAGCTCTATTGCTGTTTTCATCAAACTGCCCACGCCTTTCTGATCCAAATGTTGAAAAGGATCATCTTCTAAAATCCCTTTCTCAATATAATCGGGCAAAAATTTAACCGAATCATCACGAGAAAAGCCATAGGTCAGCTGTGTCAGGTCATTGGTACCAAAGCTGAAGAACTGTGCCGAAGTCGCAAGCTGGTCAGCCGTCAAGCAGGCTCTTGGAATTTCAAGCATTGCACCGATTTTATACGTCAGTTTCATCTTGTGTTTTTCAAAGACATGTTGAATTTTGTCTTCCAACATCTTTTTAAGATAAGATAATTCTTTTTCTTCAGCAACTAAAGGAATCATAATCTCTGGTTTGACCTGCTTTCCTGTTTTAGCAAGCTCCAAAGCAGCTTCCATTATGGCTTCAACCTGCATTTCATATATTTCAGGATAAGTTATAGCTAAACGACAACCACGATGCCCCAGCATTGGATTGAACTCTTCAAGATCTTTCCCTCTTTGCATGATAAAGTCAACCGTTTGCCCGCATGCTTCAGCCACTTGTTCATATTCTTCCTTCGTTTTAGGCATAAATTCGTGAAGCGGCGGATCCAAAAGGCGAATCGTACACGGCATTCCCTCGGTGAGATTCAAAATTTCAGCAAAATCTTTTTTCTGGAATGCTTTGAGTGTTTCAAGCGATTGCTTACGCTGCCATTGATCTTCTGAGAGAAACATTTTACGCATTTCTAAAATTCGTTCTTTTCCAAAAAACATATGTTCTGTACGCGCCAAGCCAATACCGCTCGCACCAAACTCTAACGCAGCTCTGATATCTTCAACAGTTTCAGCATTTGCTCTGACCTGCAACTTCCCTATGTGAGAGGCCCATCTGAGCACTTTTACTAAAAGATCGAGATCTTGTGCCTTATCAAGTTTAATTTCACCCCGGTAGATTTTTCCTGTTGTACCATCTACTGAGAGTAAATCACCTTCATTTATAGTATGTGTACCATCGTATGCTTGTTTGAGTTTTTCATTTATCGTTAATTGTTCACATCCAACCACGCAGCACACCCCCATACCTCGTGCTACGACAGCCGCATGAGAGGTCATTCCTCCACGAGATGTGACAATGGCCTCACTCACAACCATACCTTCAATATCTTCTGGTGAAGTTTCTGTTCGAAGAAGGATAACTTTTTGTCCCGCTGCGTGTGCGCTTTGCGCATCTTCTGCATGGAAATAAACTCTCCCAGAAGCTGCACCAGGGCTTGCAGGTAATCCTTTTGCTATAGCTTGGCTCTCCGCCAACATTTGTTCATCAAACACAGGATGAAGCAGCTGGGTAATCATGGAAGGCGTTAGGCGTTTCAAGCTCTCCTCCTTACTTATTACGCCATCTTCTGCCATTTGAGTCGCAATTTTAAAAGCGGCCTTTGCTGTTCGTTTCCCGTTACGTGTTTGAAGAATGAAGAGTTTTCCCTCTTCTATGGTGAACTCGATATCTTGCATATCTTGATAATGATCTTCCAACTGATGGCATATTTTTTCAAATTGCAAGTAAATCGCGGGTTGGTCTTGTTTCAGCTCTTGTATTGGACGCGGCGTCCTAATCCCTGCAACAACATCTTCCCCTTGAGCATTCAGCAAAAATTCGCCAAAAACACCGGCTTCGCCTGTGGCGGGATTACGTGTAAAGGCTACACCTGTCCCACTATTCCCGCCAGTATTTCCAAACACCATTTCTTGGATATTAACAGCTGTGCCAAGTTTATCGGAGATTTCATGGATACGACGGTAAGTTACAGCGCGCGGATTATTCCAAGAAGTAAATACCGCTTCTACTGCAGCATAAAGCTGTTTGGATGGGTCTTGGGGAAAGTTTTCACCAACTTCGTTCAGATAGATTGTGGTAAATTGTTGGATAATCTCCTTCCAATCTTCCGCTTTCATCTCAATATCTGAGCTGTAACCATGTGCCGCTTTATATTGCGTGAGCGTTTCTTCAAAAATGTTTTTATCCACGCCTTTAACCACATCGCCAAACATTTGGATTAAACGACGGTAACAATCATAAGCAAACACAGGATTCCTAGTCTTGCGGGCAAAAATTTCAACACTCTGATGGTTTAAACCTAAATTCAAAATGGTATCCATCATGCCCGGCATTGAAAATTTTGAGCCACTTCTGACCGAAACTAAAAGTGGATTTTCCTCATCTGCAAATTTCTTCCCCGTTTCATTTTCTAGCTTCACAATATGTTCTTCTATTTCCTTAACCAACTCAGGCAATAATTTTTTCGAATCCAGATACTCTAAGCAAGCTTCTGTAGTAATGGTAAATCCTCTGGGTACGGGTAAACCAATCCCAGTCATCTCTGCAAGATTTGCTCCCTTTCCTCCCAAGAGATCCTTTTGTTCTTTTGAACCTTCTGTAAAGTTATAAACCCGTTTTTTTGCTCGTGACATTCGCGTCTCCTTTATATATGACATACTATTTGGTGAATAAACACATTATATAGTATGTCACATTTATTGTCAAGCGTTTTGTAACCGTATTCTTTTATGGCTTATTTACCTTATATATAGCAGATTTCCTTTTATAAATTGCTTTTAAAAGATAAAACACATATAATATATAGTATGTCTTATTTATTAAGGAGTGGCACTTGAAACTGACAACAAGACAAACTGAAATAATTAATATCGTAAAAGCAGAACAGCCCATAAGTGGTGAAAAAATTGCACAAAATTTAGGTTTAAGTCGTGCAACTTTAAGGAACGACTTGTCTATACTAACCATGACGGGATTACTTGATGCTAAGCCAAAGGTGGGCTATTTCTATACGGGGCAAAAAATGCAGCCTCTTTATATTGAAAGCTGCTACTCAAAAAAAGTAGCAGACGTTATGACTTCGCCCCTGATTGTTGAGCAAAATATGTCTGTTTACGACGCTGCGACAAGTCTTTTTCTCTATGATATTGGCAGTATATATGTCAAAAATGAAAATGGCGATTTAGCTGGCCTTCTTTCTCGGAAAGATCTTCTCCGCTTCGCTATTAGTGGCAATAATCTGGAGAAAACACCCGTTGCTGTCATAATGACACGTATGCCTAATATTCATACTATAACTGCCGACAAGACTTTACTTGAAGCTGGGAATATTCTTTCCCAATACGAGGTTGATAGCTTACCTGTGCTTGAAAAAGTAGACTCGAAAAAAATCATCGGTAAAATATCCATCAAACACATCATGAAAGCTTTCATCCAAACAGGAAACGAAATGCAAGGCGAAGATTAAGGGGACAAAATGCAAAATATAAAAATTTATCTCATTACTGACTCTGTCGGTGAAACAGCCAAAAAAATTATTTCTGCTGTTGTGGCACAATTTCCAACTGTTGATTTATCAGATGTTCAGCTTTATCCTTTTACCAATGATAAAGCTTCCCTATTAGAAATTTTGAATGATGCCAAAAAAGAAAATGCACTGGTTGCTATCACTCTCGTTGATAAGTCTTTAGTAGCTTGTGTCAAAAAATTTTCAGATACACATGATTTGGCCTATGTGGACTTTATGTCGCCACTCATGCAACTTATTGAAGAACGCTCAGGGGAGCAACCTACACAAGAGTCCGGCAGTGTTCATCGGTTAAATCAAGCCTATTTTAATCGTGTTGCTGCTATCGAATTTGCGGTAAAATATGACGATGGCAAAGATCCTAAAGGCTTTTTAAATGCCGATATTGTGCTTCTGGGTGTCTCGCGAACTTCAAAAACACCACTGAGTATGTACTTGGCCAACAAAGGTTACAAGGTAGCAAATCTCCCGATCATTCCAGAGGTCGAAGTGGCTAAAGAACTTTATAAAGTTGATCCGCGTAAGATTATCGGCTTAACCAGTACTTCTGAAAGTTTAAGTAATATACGAAGCTACCGAGAACAAACGCTTGGGCTTAAAACAAAATCCATGTATTCTGATGAAAAGCGTATTCTTGAAGAGTTGGCTTATGCAGATACACTCTTTGAGCAATTGGGCATCGAAACAATTGATGTCAGTAAACGTTCAATTGAAGAAAGCTCAATGCTTATTGAGAATCTTATCCAAAAATAAAAAGCACACAAGTGCTTTTTATTTTTTATCTTACAGAAGAGTAAGTTTTTGAATCCTAATTCCTTGATAAAATAAATAAAGAAATAAAAAAACTTTAGAAAAGGACAACACTACATTGACAAAGAAACTTTGGATTATTCCAGCACTCATCTTGTTTATCGCAGGAGGCTACTTTGCCGTTAGTAAAGTTATCTCTTTATTCCACCAGCCTGTTCATGGCATCATTCTTTATAGTTCTGACAAAAAAGAGCTCGAACAAAGCTTAAAAGACAACCAATCTTACATAAAAAACAACATCACTGTGGAAGGAAAATATATCACTGAAACGGATACTTTAGTATTAGATACTGCTTCTGCTGAGAAATTGATTCAAGCAAAAGCTGTCAACACAGTAAGCAAAAAGGGAGACGAATTTAACTTTAAACATGTTACCTCACTTCCGAAAACTCCTGCTTTATGGACAGCTGATACACAAGTAAACACTATCGAAGATGAAAAAGGGCAACGTTTTACTGCTGCAACAACGGAATATGTTGTCTTAGGTGAATCAAGCATGACGAAAAAAACACTTGTTCTTGACAAAGAAGCCTTCAACAAGTTCCAAGCTCCTGCCAAATATGTCAGCATGATTGAAGAAAAAAGAGATGCTGCACATGCTTTAACAGAGTACAAAGCCGATAAAGCACAAATTTTTAATTTTAAACAAAAATAAACACAACCAAGGTTGTGTTTTTTATATTGCATCCATATTTAAATAAAAAATGAAATATGAACAAGTTCCTTGTGTTATGCATTAGGTTTAAGTTTTTTCACTAAAAATGTCCCAACACTCCAAAGTAATAATACGATAATAACAAAAAGAATCAATAAGCCAATTGAGCCATTAGCAATCGAGCGGAATAAGGTTAGTCCTCCTGCAGCGTAAACAAAGCCCCAAGCTAAATAGCCTGGAAGGGCTACAAGTGTGTACTTGCTCCATTTCCAATCTAACATGCCAGCCGCAAGCTGTACGACAGTTTGAAAACCAACTGTCAAGAAACTCAAAGGTATAACAGGCCATCCGTATTTTTGAAGAGCGAGCATTCCTGCTCGATTTTCTTCGGATTTCTCTGCCTTTTTACCCCATTTTGTCTTCAATATTCCCATATGAATGAGTTTTCCTAGACCAAAGGTCATCTGTGCTCTAAAGAAAACAACAATAAACAAGAACAAGGTGGCTTGCCAGAGGGGCAAACTTGCCACCCAATTCAGCATCTTTTCAACCATCTGTTTCACTCCTCTTATTTTACATAAGCTTAATTATAAAGCTCTCTACTATTGAAACATAATATATTAAAAAGTCAAATTCTTTTGTTTTACATAAAAGACAAACTAAAAGACTGCAACTTCTTCTGTAATAAAAAGCAAGTACCTTAGTACTTGCTTTATTTTATTCCTTCCTAAATATTTTCTTGTTTGTTCTTAAGCTTTTTTCTTTTTCTTCTTACCAAGAGCTGCTGCGCCTATTAATCCTAAGCCTAGCATACCTAAGCCAATAGAATCCTTATCACCAGTATGTGGCAATGTGCTCATGTGTTCTGAATTTCTTGATGCTAAAGATGTTGATTCAGATGCGCTTAGTGATACTGAAATTGATTCACTTGCCGATACAGATGATGATTCAGACATTGACGATGAGGTTGAAAGTGAGGCTGAGTCACTTAGTGATAGAGATGTTGAGCCACTCTCCGATACTGATTCTGAAACAGATTCTCTGTTTGAAGTTGATATCGAAGTTGAATCACTCGCTGAGTCACTTATGGAGTCACGACTTGATTCAGAAGTTGAAGATGAAACAGAGACTGAATCACTTGTGGATACCGACAGAGAATCACTTGTCGAACCAGATTGACTCACTGAATCGCTGAGAGAATCGCGTTCTGAAGCTGAAATCGATGTCGAAAGGCTGGCAGAGTCACTGACGGAATCGCGGTTTGATTCAGAGAGTGATGACGATACAGAGACTGAATCACTTGTCGAAACTGACAGGGAAGCACTTGTCGAACCAGATTGACTCACTGAATCGCTGAGAGAATCGCGTTCTGAAGCTGAAATCGATGTTGAAAGACTGGCAGACTCAGAGACTGACTCACGTCCTGAAGCAGATACTGAATCTGATACAGAGATTGAATCACTTGTAGATACGGACAGAGAATCACTTGTCGAAACAGACTGACTCACAGAAGTGCTGAGAGAATCACGTTCTGAAGCTGAAATCGATGTTGAAAGACTGGCAGACTCAGAGACTGACTCACGTCCTGAAGCAGATACTGAATCTGATACAGAGATTGAATCACTTGTAGATACGGACAGAGAATCACTTGTCGAAACAGACTGACTCACAGATTCACTGATTGAATTTCGGTTTGAATCAGAGAGAGAGGTCGAATCACTTAAGGAATCAGACGCTGAACCTGATTCTACTGGTTCAGACTGAGAAAGTGAATGTGATACTGAAGTTGACTCGCTCACGGATTGAGAAGCTGAACTTGATGTTGAAGTTGAGCTTGATGTTGAATCAGAACCACGGTCAGAATCTGACTGAGAGACTGACATACTATTTGAACTGCTTTCAGATGAAGACTCTGAGTTTGACTGCTCGCCTGAAACAGATGCTGAGGCTGATTCTGAAACGGAGGTCGAAACAGACACAGAGATCGAATCTGAAACTGAATCACTGAGTGATTCACGTTGCGAGTCAGAAAGTGAATCAGATATGCTATTTGAGCTACTTTCAGATGAAGACTCTGAACTTGAGGCCTTACCTGATTCTGAGGCAGATATTGAATCTGAGACCGATAAGGATGCTGAAGTTGAAACAGAGGTTGAAATAGACTCACTCAGCGAATCACGTTCTGAAGTTGAATGAACGATTGATTCACTTACTGACAAACTATCTGAAGCTGATTCTGAACTTGAAGCTCTACTTGAATCCGATGAGGATGCTGATTCTGAGAGTGAAGCGGAACTTGAGCCTGATAAAGATCCTGAGACAGATTCACTTAAAGAGTCTCTTTCAGATGCTGAGGTGGATACAGATCCACTCACAGACACACTTTCAGATACTGAGTCCGAGCTTGAAGCTTGCTCTGAACCCGAAATAGAGAGTGACTCAGAGGCCGATGTTGATGCTGAATGTGAGGCAGAATCTGAAGCTGAGTTACTTGCAGAGTGAGTATTAGAGTTTGAAGCTAATGATTCTGAAGATGACTCTGAAGTAGAGTTACGGTTCGAATTTGATACAGATAGGCTCTCTGAACTTGATGTTGATAAAGATGTCGAAAGTGAATCACTGATTGACACTGATGTCGATACCGAATCAGAAAGAGATTGACGCTCTGAACTTGATGTTGATATGGAAACAGATACTGAATCACTTTGCGAATGATTTACGGACTCAGATGCAGAGCTTGATTGGCTGCTAGATGCACTCTGTGAACCTGAAAGTGATTGGGAAACACTTATGGATTCTGAAGCTGAAAGTGAGGCAGAACCTGAAGCGGACTGTGAACCAGAGGTTGACTGTGATACCGACTCACTGCTTGATTCAAGTGTTGACGTTGAAGCTGAAGTACTTTCTGAGCTTGAAGCATTGCTAGAGTCTGAAAGGGATTCGCTTACGGAGCTTGATGATGAGAGACTTTCAGAAGTTGATTCACGACTTGAATCTGAGAGCGATTCAGAAATGGATTCTGAAGCACTCACTGAGTCACGCGCTGAGTCTGAAAGAGAACGACTTTCTGAACTTGACTCAGAGGCTGAACTTGATGTCGAGAGACTCATTGATGTCGAAAGCGATGCAGACTCGGAAGCTGATTGATGGCTAGAATCTGAACTTGAACTACTCTCTGAACTTGAATCTGAAGCTGATTCACGACTTGAAATAGAAAGTGAAGTACTTTCAGAAGCTGATTCGCTGCTTGAGAGTTTGCTTGATTCACTTGCAGAAAGGCTATCTGAATCACGTTCTGAGGCTGATGTTGATGTTGAAGCACTTGCTGAATCTGAGAGAGAGTCACGACTTGAAGCTGAAACTGAGAGTGAAACAGATGTCGAATCACTTATTGATTCAGATACAGATTCACTTACAGAAACTGATTCACTCGTTGAAGCACTTGCTGAATCACGCTCTGAGCCTGATGTTGATGTTGAAGCACTCACTGAGTCAGAAACTGATTCACGCGAAGAGTTTGATGTTGAAACAGACTCTGAGGCCGAAATACTATCAGACTGTGAGTGTGAATGACTTACTGAGACTGACGTACTGCTTGATTCACTATTTGAAGTCCGATTCGAATCTGACATAGACGTTGAAATGCTCAATGAATCAGATTCTGACCCTGATTCAAGAGGTTCAGAATGAGACAGTGATTGTGACACCGAAGTTGACTCACTCACAGACTGAGAAAGTGATGTTGAGCTAGATTCAGATGAGGAGTCGGAGTCGGATTGACGTGATGAATCAGACTGTGAACCAGATAAACTATTTGAAACACTTTCAGATACGGATTCGGAACTAGAACTGCGTCCTGAGTCCGAAGTTGAGACTGATTCAGAAACTGATTGTGAGTTTGAGCCAGATGCAGAAACCGAGCTTGACTCACTTTCTGAATCACGGCTAGAGACCGACTGTGAGTCTGAATGACTATTTGAACTACTTTCAGATACGGATTCGGAACTTGAAGCTTTTCCAGACTCTGAGCTTGAGCTGCTTTCTGAGCTTGAAGTTGAAGTTGAGTGAGAACCCGATGTGGAGCTTGATTCACTCATAGAGTTTGTATCAGAGTTAGAAGCCAAAGAATCTGAACTTGAGTCAGAAATTGAATCACGGGTTGAGTCTGAGCTTGAAGTGCTTTCTGAGCTTGAAGTGCTTTCTGAGCTTGAATCATTACGCGAATCAGAAAGTGATTCACTGATTGAGCTTGATGTTGAAAGACTCTCTGAATGAGATTCACGCGCTGAGTCAGATAATGATTGTGAAGCTGATACAGAATCGCTGACCGAATCACGACTTGAGACAGAAAGGGAGCTGCTCTCAGAACTAGAACTACTTCTTGACTCGGATTGTGAAACACTCATCGAGCTTGATGTTGAATTTGATAAAGATTGAGAATCACGACTTGAGTCTGAGAGAGAACTACTTTCAGAAAGAGATTCTGACAGCGAATCACGGCCTGAAACAGAAAGCGAAGTGCTCTCAGAGGCTGATTCACTACTTGAAACCTTGCTTGACTCACTTGCCGACTCACTCACCGAATCACGCGTTGATCCTGAAAGAGATGTCGAAAGACTGGCAGAATCTGAGAGCGAATCGCGGCTTGAGTTAGAAGCTGAAACAGATGCTGAAACAGAGTCACTAAGAGAATCCGAACTTGAAGCACTTACTGAGGTCGAACCACTCACGGACTCACTTATTGAATCACGAGTAGAATCTGACAGAGAGTCTGAGATTGAGTGACTTGAAGAATCAGATACTGATAGAGATAAGCTTATTGAAGCCGACAACGAATCTGAGACAGAGCTTGAATCACTCATTGATGTCGAAAGTGAACTACTTGTTGAAGTAGATATTGATGTTGATTCACTTTCTGAATTGCGACTTGATTCTGAAGCTGAGACTGAAAGACTTGAAGAGTCTGACAATGACTCACGACTCGAATCTGAGCTTGAGGCAGAGTTTGAATCTGAAAGACTTCCTGATGTCGAAAGTGATGCACTCAATGATGCAGAAAGGCTTGAAGATTCACTTGAGGAATCGCGACTTGATTCTGAAAGTGAGCTTGAAGCGCTAAGCGAATCGGAATCTGAACCAGATTCGATAGGCTCAGAGTTTGAGTCTGAAGTTGACACAGAGACAGATTGACTCTCAGATCGAGAGATAGAGCTTGAAACTGAATCTGAAATTGACTCTGAGTCAGAATTACGGTTTGATTCTGAAACAGAAAGTGAGTTGCTGATAGAGTTACTTTCTGAAGCGGAGTCGGAACTTGACCCTTTACTTGATTCTGAACTTGAGTTTGAGTTTGAAGCAGACTGTGATTCTGATACGGAAGTCGATGCTGAAGCTGAATCACTGGTAGAAATCAAGTCTGATTCTGAGCTTGAACTTGATTCACTCCATGAAGTACTGTTTGAAACAGATTCCGAATCAGAATTAAGGTTGGAATTTGAAACAGAGTGAGAAACAGAGACGGAAACTGATTCTGAAACAGAAAGTGATTCTGATGCGGACGCGCTGCTTGACTCTTGTGTTGAGGTTGAAATTGATTCAGAAATACTATTTGAAAGACTTTCTGAAGCAGAGTCTGAGCTGGAAGCTTTACTTGATTCTGAACTTGAGCTTGACTCTGAACTTGAAACGGAAGCGGAATGAGAACCTGAAGCGGAACTTGACTCACTCGCTGAGTTTTGGTCAGAATTAGACTCAAGTGAGTTTGATGCAGAGTCTGACGAAGAATCTCTCGTTGATTCTGAACCTGAAGTGCTTTCTGAAGCAGAGTTTTTACTTGACTCAGAGATAGAGTCACTTACCGAAGTAGAGAGAGAACTTGATTCTGAAAGTGATTCACGACTTGACTCGGACAAAGAGCCAGAAACGGAGTTTGAATCGCTCGTAGATGCCCGCTCAGAAGTTGAAAGAGACTCTGAAGCTGAACCAGAAACTGACAATGAATCAGAGAGAGAATTGCTTACAGATGTCGAATCTGAGTTGGAATCTGAGAGAGATTCACGGCTTGACTCGGATGATGAAACTGAAGCTGAAGCGGAATCACTGTTTGATTCTCTACTTGAGGCCGAAGTTGAAGCACTGCTTGAAGCAGAAAGGGAGTCAGACAGTGAAGCAGAGTCACTCATAGAACTAGAAATTGAGGCTGATTCTGAGTTTGAATGACGTCCAGATTCGGACAGTGAAAGACTTTCTGAAGCGGAGTCTGAACTTGAAGCTTTGCTTGACTCACTCGCTGAATCACTTGAAGAATCACGCTCCGAAGTGGACAGTGAAGTTGAAAGACTTGCTGATTCTGAACTTGATTCACGACTTGAAGTTGAATGCGACATTGATTCCGATACAGATGTACTTTCTGAATGTGAAAGGGAGTCACTTGTTGAAAGAGAGTCACTGCTTGATTCACTTGTTGATTCACGATTTGATACTGATTGTGAATCCGAAGCGGATTGGCTTTCTGAACGAGAATCACGACTCGATTCTGATAATGAAGATGAAAGCGAGCTTGAGTCACTTAGTGACTGTGATACAGACGCGCTTGTAGATGTTGAAAGACTTGCTGAATCACTTGTTGATTCTCTCTCCGAACCTGAAAGGGAAAGGGAATCTGATGTAGAGTCAGAGACTGATGCTTCTGTTGATCCTGAGGTCGAAACGGAATCACTTAGTGACGCACTAACAGAGACCGAGTTAGACTCGCTTATCGAGATTGAATGTGATGCAGATTCACTGATAGAGTCACGGTTTGAATCAGACAATGAACTTGAAGCACTTAGAGAATCCGACTCAGAACCTGATTCTAAAGAGTCAGAATGAGAGTTTGAACTTGAAGCAGATTCAGATTCACTTACAGATTGTGACGTTGAAGTTGATCCAGATACAGAGTTAGATTCAGAAGATGAATTGTTGCCTGATTCTGAAAGTGATGACGAGTCACTTGATGAAGTACTTTCCGAAGCTGAAGTCGAGCTTGACTCACGTCCCGATTCGGAAGCCGAGAGTGATTCAGAAGCCGAAACGGAAGTCGAGTTAGAGCTTGAGTCAGAGCTAGATTCACTTGTCGAAGTACGTTCTGAGTCAGATTGGGATATAGATTCTGAGACTGAACTGCTTTCTGAGCTTGACTCGGAGTTTGAATTACGTCCTGAATCGGAGCTGGAGTCAGAAATCGAAGCTGAAACAGATTCTGAGGTTGATGATGAGGCTGACTCGGAGTCACTTTGTGAATTTCTCTCTGAATCAGATACTGAGGCAGAATCTGAAACGGAGCTGCTCTCTGAGCTTGAGTCAGAACTTGAATTCCGTCCGGAATCTGAAGCCGATTCCGAATCAGATGCTGAGGTCGAAGTCGAGATTGAAGCTGATTCTGAGCTTGATTCTGATGCTGAATTTGTATTCGAATTCGAATTAAGAGATTCTGATGCTGATTCTGAAGATGAATTACGACTTGACTCGGAAAGTGAGGTGCTCTCTGAACTTGATGCTGAAGCGGAAGTTGAAACCGAATCACTTGTGGATGCACTTGTAGACAGCGATTCTGAAACAGACTCAGAAATTGATGGACGTTCCGAAGCTGAGATTGAAGCCGATTCGCTTATTGAGTCAGATATAGAATTACGGCTGGAGTCTGAAAGTGATTCACTCACTGAGACTGACAGCGATTCTGACTGTGATACTTCTTCACTTTGGGACTGTGATTCTGAGCTTGATGCTGAGCTTGATTCACGATTCGACTCTGAAACAGAGGCCGAATGACTGCTTGAGTCAGATGTTGATTCAAGATTTGACTCTGACTGCGAATCTTTCTGAGAATCAGATGCTGAAGCTGAGGCAGACGTTGACTCACTAAGTGAACGGGAATCGGACACTGAATCTGAGAGTGACTCACGGTTTGAATCTGAAAGTGAGGTAGAAAGACTACTTGATTCTGAACTTGACTCCCGACTTGATTCTGAGAGTGACGTGCTATCAGAAGATGAATCACTGCTTGAATTTTTACTTGATTCGCTTGCTGAATCTGAACTTGATTCACGTTCTGAAACTGAAAGTGAATGTGACGTACTTGATGAATCTGATTCTGACTCACGCGTTGATTCGGAAGTTGAGCTACTTACGGAAGTAGACTCTGAACTTGATTCTGAATTCGATAGACTCATAGAGTCTGACTCTGAGCTCGAATCGCTTGCTGAGGCACGATCGGAGTCTGATGTAGAGACAGATTCGCTCACTGACTCAGAGTTTGACTCACGCGTTGATTCGGAATGTGAGGAAGAATTCGAAGCCGATTCACTGAGGGAGTCGGATAGCGATGCACTGCTGGAGTCAGAAAGACTTGAAGACTCGCTCTGAGAATCACGGGTCGATTCGGAACTTGAAGATGACTGACTGGCAGAATCAGATTCTGAGCCAGACGCAAGAGGTTCTGAATGTGAAAGAGAGCTTGAAATCGATTCTGAATCACTTACAGAAGTTGATACCGATGTCGAATGTGATTCGGAGCTTGAATCTGATGAAGACTGGCGCTCTGACTCGGAACTTGAGAGTGATTCACTCACTGATGTGCTTTCTGAAGCTGAATTTGAGCTTGAGCCTTTTCCTGATTCCGATGAAGATACAGAATCAGATATTGATTCTGAAACTGAAAGTGAGTGAGAATCCGAGATTGACTCACTTACAGAAGCACGATCGGAGTCTGATGTTGAAATAGATTCACTTACAGAAAGACTTTCTGAAACCGAATCAGAAATTGAGCCTTTGCCCGACTCTGATGAAGAAATAGAATCGGAAATCGACTGTGAAGCTGAATTTGAGCCGGACTCTGATGCGGACTCACTCGCTGAATTCGTCTCTGAATTTGATGCCAATGATTCTGATGCAGATTCTGAAACTGATTCACGTTTTGAATCCGAAAGTGATGTGCTCTGCGATGTAGATACAGAAGTTGAGTCTGATGCTGAGTCGCTTAGGGAACCTGAAACTGAGACAGAATCAGATAAAGAATCTCGAATGGAGTCTGAGAGAGATTCTGAACTACTGCTTGAATTTGAATCTGAATCGCGACTTGAATCAGATAGTGAAACGCTTTGAGAATCAGAAATTGATGTTGATTCTGATAGTGAATCACTCATGGAAGTTGAAAGTGAAGAAGATTCGGAATTAGAGATACGGTTTGAGTCACTTGCGGAACTAGAAACACTTGCCGAATCACTGCTTGAATTTCGATTAGATTCACTTACTGATAATGAATGGCTGGCAGAATCACTCTCTGAATCTTCCACTGAGCCGCTTAAAGATACCGAAACAGATTCACTATTTGAATTTCGATTAGACTCACTTATGGATACAGATTGTGAGCCACTTAATGAATTTGAGAGACTTTCTGACTCACTCATAGATGCTGAGAGAGAATCACTCACAGAGTTTGAAACACTCTCCGATTCACTGATAACTTCTGATTCAGAAGTAGATTCGGAACCAGAAATTGATTGAGAGTCCGAAGTTGATTCTGAGCTTGACTCAGAAAGAGTTTCTGATAAAGATTCAGAACTAGAGATCGATTGGGAGTCCGAAATTGATTCCGAGCTTGACTCAGAAAGGGTCTCTGATAAAGATTCAGAACTAGAGATTGACTGTGAGTCCGAAGTTGATTCTGAGCTTGACTCAGAAAGGGTCTCTGATAAAGATTCAGATACGGATTCCGAATTTGAAATTGATTCCGAATCAGATTGTGATTCAAAGCTAGAATCGGATAAACTTTTTGAATCACTTTTTGAGTCTGAGTCACTTACAATTTCCGATTGAGAAATAGATTCAGAACCACTCACACTCTCTGATGTAGAAGATGAATCACTAATTACAGGAATTTCATAACGACTCACTGTCGTCCATCCATTTTCATTTGCGATCCAGTGTCCATCATTCACTACAATTTGAATTGCCGGATTTGTATCCGCCCATTCTGGGTGTTTCCTAATATAGTTCGTCCAATAAGTACTCAAATCTCCATCATAAGAAATCTGAGTCGTATAACCCGTTACCGTTTTTCCAAGAGTTAAATTCAATACATTTTGTTGTGGCACAGAAGGATCAGCTTCAGATTTTAATTTAACCGCAACACTTTTTGGAAGGGGTTTGCTTGGATCAAATTGTACGGTCACATTATCTTTGTTCATCTGAACCTTCATTAGACCGTCATATTTTGAAGGGTCAGTCCCTTTACTAGACTGATAGTAATAGCCTTTATAATTGACATCATAAATCTGATTTTCAGTGACTTGTCCGTCATCATAAGCAGCTCTTTGAACTGGTCCTTGCAGTACTTGCGCTTCTGATGCAAGATCAGAGTTTGATTCAGATGTTGACAGTGATTGTGATTGTGACTCTGATGCAGAGCTAGTATTTGTTTCAGAGTCACTCGTTTCTAACTTAATTGCAACACTATCTTTTTGAGCTAAGGTTTCTTTTCCGCTCTGCTTCTCTACCGATGGCTGTGTTGTTTCGGCATAGGTTTGCCCTTGTGACATCCCAGCACCCAAGCCAAGACCTGCTACAAGCCCAGTTAAAGCCTTCAGACCCGAACCAAATTTCGTCTTATGTGTTGCTTCATCTTCTTCACCGTATAAGAGTTGATAAGATGTTTCTTTAATTTCTGCTTTAACCTGCTGCGCGGATTTCTTGGATAAATTTAACCAGCTAAAGTGCGTTAAACTGGAGATTACCCAAAACTTCCCCGACTTATGCATTTTAAAACGTGTTACTTGTTTGATAAGTCCCTTTTTCTTATTCATTAACCTTGTTCTTTCTTTTAATTTTAATTTGTCAATACTTTTATGCTGTTTCTGTACCTTTACTTGCATGAATTAACTTTATTTTCCTAAAGTTAAGCTCACGCATTCCCATATTAATAAGAGAAATAGAGTAAAAATATGCATCCATTGGATATGTGACATCACCTCCTTTACCATCCAAAACACATGTTCCGATTAATTTTCCTGAGCGCTCGTAGAATTCCATTTTTATTAAAACTGAATCTTGAGGTTGACAAGTAAAGTCAGTTATTAATCTATAATGCTTGCCACGTTCTAAAAGAGGAAGTTGGAGCAAGGTCCGCTCCCCTTGATAGAGAGCATTAGAAACCCATTTCACAACAGTTGCTCCTGAAGGAAAAAAATTATTCGTGAAGCGAACCGTACGATCCGGGTGGTATACAATTTTTGCACCATGTTTGTAAAAATTTATTTGCGAAGTATTCCAGATTATGTCAAAATCCATCTTGTTTCCTCTCTCGGCCGTAAGTTTCCACTAAAATCCGATGATATTGATTAATAAACCATTGATTAATTGCCTGTGAATTATCATTATGGCGCCCAAGAATCCCTTTACCTATGACTGCTGAATCCTTATCGGATAAGGCCATAATAATATTGGGATAGGCATTTTTGTCGTAGTCATCATTTTTCATATAAGAAATAATAAAACGTGTATTTGAAAAATCTGATTTCTCAAATAAAGCCCAAAAGCGTTGATTTAAAATCTCGACGCTCTCCTCTGAGAGCTTCCCTGTCAATGAGCGTAAAATATCTAAGGAAGTGGGAAATCCTCCGGGTCTGACAAGTTCTTCATTAGCAGCTATATCACCAATATTCACCAAAGGTTTCCCCACGATAACATAGCCAGGCGACAGTTCACTTGCATAATAAAGCGCTCCATAAGTTCCCATTGAAAGACCTGACAAGATGAGTTGGTCACTTGTAAAATGAAGCTCCTGTAAATACCTCTGGATAATCTCAATCAATTGCCTTTCCAGTTCCATGCTTCCCATATAAAAACTCCCCCCTTCCAACCGTGGGTCAGTAATCAGCAAAAATGGTGTTCCCAGCTTCTTCATCATAAAGAAACCTTCAAAGCCTTCAGCAGAACGATAGCCTGAGAAATAGACATTAAGTGGAGGTTTTAAATCTCCAGGATGAAAATAGTAAAAAAGTTCTTGGTTTCTTTCATCAACAATTTTTCTACCGCCAAGAATGTACTCTCCATAGTGTTGGCGGGAATCTCTGAAGTGGAGTGGGCCAATTTTTAAAGCACCAGCTCCTGTAGCCGTTAGCGATAAACTTAAATAACCGATGTTTTTCTCATAGGGAACTTCTATTCCTCTTTTTATCTCTTCTTGTGTGTAAACATGTCTTTCAATGACTTGGCTGCTTCCCTCAAGTATTTTAAGTAGCGTGATGGAAATCTCTGTGTTGCCTTGGCATTCAAACTCTAACCATATTTTTTTAGAACGACCATACATACCAATGTTGTGTTGCCATGTTACTAAGGCGTTTTGAGAAAAGAGGGAAAAATCTCCTGACAATTGCAGATAATCTTGCCCATATATTTCAATCTCTCCTCTAAAGTCATCGTTTACTGTTACAGTGTTCACATGAAGTTTTGAACCCATTTGTCCAGAAAAGAAATTTTGAGCTATCGTCGTTATCACTTCTTCTTTTTTATCTTCTGTATTCATAAATAGAGGACATTTTTTTAAGGCTAAATCATGAGGAATCTCTTCTTCATAATCTTGATTAATAATCAGACTATAAGCTTCAATAACTTTTGAAAACTTTTCTATTTGTGCCCAGTTTATTTTGTCTGTACAAATCACGGCATCAAAAGTTCGTCCCTTCCTTTTTTTTATGAGCGCAAGAGCCTCCTCATCTGTTCCTGTCCACATATCAAAATAGGACCACTCCAGATTTTCTCTGTCTTGCAAAACCATGTACTCTTTCCAGTTTTTTTGACCGATTTGTAAAACATGTGTCTTTTTATTCATTTATTCCTCCTAAAATTCGGCTTATTTTATCTCTAAGAGCAACTCCTGAATATTTTTTTATTTGTTGGACGGCGAACATCCGTGCTTCTTGCCAGTGTTTTAATTGATCCAGATAATAACTTAAACCTTGGTAAAGCTCGTTCCAGTCCGCGAGCACTAAACCATTTTTATAGGATTGCACATATTCTGTTGCTATCTGATTTATCTGTGGGATGCCTGCACTTATACCTGCAATCTGAGTAAAAAGATCAGGCTCTTCTCTTAAATCAATAATTAATCGCGTGTCGTTAATGATTTTAAAAAGTTCGTAATCACTATTTATTATCTGCAGATCAAAACTTTTCCATAATTGCATCACCCCTTTTACTTCGGGGTTAGTCTTTTTTAAGAGTGTTGCATCAATAGAATTTTCTCCCGTCAACATAGGGAGAAGTTCTTCTACAAGCGGCATTTCTTCTGGAAATTTTTCAATAAAAAGCGCACGTATTTTTGCTGAAAAAGTCGAAACTAAGGGATACGATGCCATACGTATAATAATTCGAAAACTTCTTTCAACATCGCAATTATCAAATACATCAACTAGATAAGAGAAAAGGGTCTCTATGGACTGTCCGATTGCTTCTTCTGTCATGCCTCGGCTCTCAAAATAAATAACTTCTTCTTTTAATTCATGAGTTCTGCTTAATTCGAATCGCGTATCATAAGGACTAATGCGATGGATTTTGCTTTCTTCAGTAAATGCTTTTACTTTTTGAATATTCTGATTTGAATCCACAATAACAGCAAAGCACTGTGCAGCAACTTCTTCTAATCCTTTTTGATTTTTTACTTTACTGCTTAAACGATTGCCAAATAGTGAAAGTGTCATCTTTGGAAGACCTTTACTTTTCTGGAGATAAGGTAAGTTTTTCTCTGTCAATGACACGATTATTGAATCTTCTGCCCCGAGTTGCTCATAATAACTCTCTAATTTTTCAAACTTAATTTCTTCTAAGTTCTCATAGTATCTTTGCTTCAGTCCTGCTGGGTATTCTTTATTTACCTCACACGTTTCATCTTTATATGTGCGAATGACCCAATGTCCTTGTTGATTTAAATATTCCTTATAGCAAAAAGTGCCATCTTCATAAATATCACGGCTAGAAATAAAACCACGGTCATCATAGATTTCGACTAAGGTTACCTCTCCTCCACTGATATACGTCACTTCAGAAATATAAGAAGCTTCTCCTAAAGTAATCTGACCAATAAGCGCTTCTTGCTGATAAACTAAAATATTAAACGGCGTATAAGAAAAAGTGACTGCATCAGGAAAGTTTAAATCCTTTAATGCTAAACTTTTTTGCTCCACGTGTTCGTTTGTTTGTAACTCATCAAAAATGCTTACATAGTTGCTCTCTAACAAATCATAGCGGTGAAGGAAGTAACGAAGTTCAGGCATATAATCACTGATGAGAATTTTATATTCAATATCAGAAGACATAAAGGACTGTATCTGTCCCATCAAATCATCTGTAGACAGGCCTGACTGGATTTTTTTATTCCAGGCTGGTACAAAGTAGATCATTGTTTGTTTTCTCCTTCTATTTTATTAATCCTCCAACTTCCGGTATAAAAGCACCATAATCATTTCTATGGTAATATCTTGAAAACTGAACTGTTATTTCTCGCATCAAAATCATCAGAATGAGCCAAGTAGGAACGAAATAAGCCCAAACACTGATATGAGGCCAATAAAGAGCAGCAAACAGAGGTAGACCGATGATCAGACAGTTGAGTGCGGCTGAAACTCCGGCCATGCGAGAGACGTTATGAAAAAGATAGCGCTCTGTATTTTTTCCTGGATAGACGTTATTAAAGTAATCTCCACTTTTTTTCAAATTATCTGCAATTTCTTTGTAGTCAATATTGACATAAGCAAAACCGTAAGTCAGTAAGACCAGACTAATAAGAAGGAGAATCACACCTAAAATATGATCCAACTGCACCTGTTCGTAAAGAAAATTTAGGAACTGATTATTTTTATACCAACTTTTTAGCATGAATAGAATATACTGCGGAAATAAGACTACGCTGAAAGCATACATAAAAGGCATTCCTCCCGCTGGATTCGTGGGGATAGGAAGGTAGGCTTGTGCAGCGAAACGGTCGTCCAACATCACATGCATCAAAGGCAATCGGCGCTCTCCTTGATAAAATCTAAAGATCAGGAAAGATACAAGCAAAAGAAGAATAAATGCTAAAAGCCAACCTAAAAGAGTGATGATGCCGTGATAATTTTGTACTAAAGGCTCCAGAAAGCGAGCGGGCCAATTTCGAAGCATACTTACTAAAATAATGATAGTAGGTCCGCCTATACCATAATCTGTATTAAGATTGCCTAACCAGATAAGGACAGCTAAACCAGCAACCAGAATCAGCGCTAAAGAGAGATTCCCAATAGGTTTATAGACATCTCCCAAAATTTGAACCTGACTTATGATACTAAAACTCTGAACCAAGCCCAGCAAAATACTAAAAATATATTTCATACGATAATTTTGCTGTGGCGTGAAACTTTCAATATGAAAGACTTTACTGACCGTGAGTACTCTCCAAAAAATCATAGCCGACATCCACGGTCCTAGTCCTAAAGAAAATAATGACAGTCGATCAATAGAAAGTCCGGTCATACTCATTGCAAAAGAGAGACCCGCTGTTTTATGCGAAAGTTCGGATAGAGCTTGTGCATCTATTCCAGGAATAAGTATATTACTCCCCAATATATAGATGAGCACGATCATGAGTGAAAAGAGCAGACGTTTAATAGCCTTTTGCTTATAAATTGTTAAACTCATCTTTTATGTTTTCCTTTTTTAAAATAGTCATTTTACAAGTGTGAGAATGATTCTCAAAAGTCCAATAAGGATTCCAGATAACAAAAGGATTGACGTCGCAATTACAATTCGATTTTTTATCTGATGTTTTGGTCTTAAGCGTGATTCCTCTTCGATTTTGGCTTGCTTCTCTTGAATTTTTATTAACACTGGATCCTGATTTTTCATTTGAGCACTTCCTTATAATCATCAATTGTCGACTGGCCAGATGACCACCATTGACTGCCTAACGCCTTACGATATTCTTTAAAATTCTTACCTACTTCACGGATTCTTTGAACGAGATGCATCCAGTCGTTTTGGAGGAATATATTTTCCGAACTTGTATAGCGCTGGTTGTGTATTGTTTCTTTAAACCCTAAAATGAGTTGATTATTCTCAAAAGCGGTACGAATAATATGCTCAACTTCATTTCCGTGGTTAATATCCAAATAAAAACTACTTACTGAAATAAGTTTTTCTAGCTCTGAGTCATCCACTGTTGGATACAGCTGCACATTTGAATAATTTTCAAACGCATGTAATTTCTGAGACATTGTCGTTCTCGCTGCGATATTAAACTGATAATTTGGCAAAGCCTCTACAAGCTGGTTGAGTTGTGCAATTTGGTCAGAGTTGGTAAGAATTAAAATGGACTTATTTATGGATTTGCGCGCTCTCAAATTATAGAGATAGCCAAGATATTCAATTTGCACACTTGTTGGCTTGTCAATCTGTTGCTGGATTCGCATGTATTCTTCACGATTTTGCACCACAATACGTTTCGTAGGTGCGGTTTTATCAGATAATATCATCCGCATATTTCCTGGTATTTCAGCTGATTCCTCTTGCCAAAACAAAGTATGGTTATACGCCTTATTTGGTTTTTTCGTCTTTAAAGCTTCTGTAATGAAAAAGGGACGTCCGAGTGAATTATAAAAAATTTCACGCGTATTGCTTTCAGACTCTTCCAAATAAAAGATAATGAAGTCAGTATAAGTTTCAAAAACGTATTGTTTCTTTTTATAATTGAGTTGAATGGTTTGAGTGACATGGTTGATCAAAATCACTTCTGCTTGTTTTTTATCAAAATAGGTTGTCAAAGTCCGCTGTCCATCACTATAAGTTTCTCTGCCAAACAATCTGCCATATTGATTGTAAAGGTCAATGGCTCGAACTCTTCCCGAGTCGTTCAGCCATTCTACAGACTTCACCGCACGATAGTCTGTTTTTCTTTGACTATAATTGATATGTCCTCTTTTTTTATAGCCTTCAAAAATTTCAGCTTTTTGTCCATCGCCCTTGATTTCCCAATAATTGGGGAGGGAAATTTCATTAAAAAACTTGGGAGAATCATCTTTGGAGGAATTCTCTTCTTTCATTCCGGTGAAAAAACTGATGGGTGAAGTTACATGTTCTGGGAGATAGCCATCTTCATTCAAAACAATTGTTTGCTGTTCATAGCCAGCCTGTTTAAGAGAGTTTTCTAAATCCTTTTCTTCTTCACGATAATTTTCAAATAAGTTAAGCATGTGTGACCTCCGTTTCAAGTTGTGCCCATTTCTTTTGAATGTGAGAGGTTAGAAATGGTTGAGCAATGTGGTAAGACGCCTCTCGAACTTTTTCAAGTGCTGTCTGGCTTTGCTTTTGATGTTTCACAATGGCTTCTGCAATTGCTGAAATATTTTTAGATGTTTCATTTTTACTATAAGACACCAATAAGCCATTGACCTCAGATTGAATAAAAGTTTGATTTCCGTAAGGAACATCATAGCCAATCATCCCTAAACCTGAACCAACTGCTTCTAACAATGTAAGTCCAAAACCCTCACTTGTTGATGTCGAAACATAAGTCGTATAGTTTTTATATATATTTTTTAAATTATG
>ERZ1034962.71-NODE-71-length-56181-cov-25.709101_pt1 | contig 56181 bp, 65 predicted proteins | sample MGYA00520696_ERZ1034962 | MGnify/ENA primary metagenome ERZ1034962 (study PRJEB33766, sample SAMN09781770) | gut metagenome | biome: gut microbiome | host: Homo sapiens | place: Madagascar | study: EMG produced TPA metagenomics assembly of the PRJNA485056 data set...
GACATATACAGATGAAGATTCATAATTTTTTATCCAACTCTTCCAATTCTTCTATAGAAAGTACTACGTCATTGTTTTTTAATTTCTCCATTATACCTTCAAATTTATATTTTTCTGGATGATTTTTTGATAAACTTCTTCCTCGTGTATTTTTTATTTGAGGCTCATCTAATAATTTATATGTGGTGTACTTTCCTGAAAATTCCACAGAGAGATTTAAAGCCATTGCTTTCTTTTTAAAATTTTCCAAGTCATGAGAAGTTTCAGTAAAAAATCTAAACGAGATTTAATTTTACTTTTGAAGATATTTTCCATTTGCCACAACGTATACTTTTTATAGGAAGTTGCGAATTTTTTTCTAGATAATTTTTGCACCTATTTTTTCGGCATGCTTATCTGATAACGTGTATAAAATAAAAGCCACTAAGCTAGTTCTTAACGACTTTCTATAATTTATTAATGTCCAGTTCCAAAAATATTTACAAAGTAAAAAGCTACTATTTAGCAGCTCTTTATTTTATAAATTTTATTACACACCTTTTAATTGCTTGGTTAGTTTTTTGGTTAGTTTCAAATTTACTTTTTTTAAAACCCCATATATACTGAACTAATTCTTCTTTTTCAGATAAAGGCCTATTATAACATATTTCATACAATAACCATTTGTCCTTTTATTCGAGACTTGAGCTTGTTGGAAAAGGACATTTTAAAATGATATAAAATAAAAAGACGTAAGTTTACTTACGTCTTTTTATTAACGATAATCTGGTTTTTCTTTGTGATTATTGTATACATTTGCAATACGTTCTGCTGCTCCTGGTTCAACCATTTCTAGAGCGTTTGAAATTTCGTTAAAAGCTCCATCATAGTTACGCGCACGATCAAAGAGTTGTAAGCTTCGAGCGATAGCTCCAGCAATACGTTCATCACTTGCTTTATAACGATTAGCATATTGCATCAATTGTTCTGCAAGAACTGCATGATCTACTAAATCATCCGTTGCATCTTTCAAGGCTTCCATATCTTGAGTAGATGTGTCAAGCTGATGGTTCACTACATCAATATTAATACGTACTTTACCTAATTCTTTAAAGAGGGCTTCTAAACGCTCACTTGTTGCAAAGAAGAGATCCAAATAATCTTTCGGCAAACCTGGAAGATTGCGTTTTTCCACATATCGCTTGATAATGCGTAGCTCTGAGTCAAAGCGATCAGCAGCTTCTTGTGCAACTTTTTCTTGCTCACGTAAGTTAGCAAGTCCTTCACTAATGCTAATTTGATTCTTCTCAATATCTTCCAAAGCTTCAATGATTGAATTTACATTTCCACCTAAGGCAGAGTAAGGTTTTTGTTTTTCTTTAACTGCTTCAAGCACACTGTCAACTTCCCCTTCGAGGATATCAAGGTGTTCAGAGTAGCTACGCACAGCTGCTTTTTCATTGTCAGAAAGCAAATATGCCTGCATCGTATGGTCGATTTCTAACAAGAGGTTTTTGTTATTTGCACGTGTATGTTCAATATAGCTTCGGAGAATATTCACACGTTTTTCTACGCTACGGCGTGCTTTATATTCACGCTCAAAAATGTCATAAATACCATTAATACGATCGTTAATTGAAGAAATACGGGCTTCCGTTGCTTCAAGTTCAAAGCTATCAAGAAGAGCTTTAGCTTCTTCTAAATCATCTTGGATGGCTTTCATTTCATTCTCAAGATTAACACTTGCAGGAAGTACGTAATCTTCCTCCTCGAACTTCTGAACTGTCTCTTCTAACTCTTCGATTTGTTTTGGCAATTCTTTGTCGACAACAGCAAGCAAGCCTGGAATTTGCTCCGTAATTGCACGCAAAGCAATTGTATGTTCTTCTGCAGTTTCCAACACTTCTGCTGCCTCAATCGGATCCCCTGTTGAGTTAAGTGTAACAAACTGTGAAAATTCAGTTTCTATGTTTGCTAAGTGACGGTTAATTTCGTCAATAACTGTACCATATTTTTCTTGATTGTCAGTGATTTCATCACGGAGTGTTTCATAAAGGTCAAGAGATTCTTGAATTTTTGTCGAATTACGTTTTTCTTGTTCGACCAATTCTGCAACACCTGCACGAATCGCTTCGACTTCAGATTCCATCACTTCGATCTGTGCTTCACTATCATCAGCAGACTCACGCGCACGGAAAAAATGGAAGGAGTCATTCAATTGCTCAGCTTCAAAAATATGGTTTTCTAAATCAGCAAATGAATCTGATGACAAATCAATCCATTTTTGGTTCCACTCACGGAAAATGGTCTGTGACTGTCCAACGAGATGCATCTTCTTGACGGCATCTAATTCTTCTTGCACAGGTAAATCAAAAAGCAGCTCTTTGCGCTCTTCCAACTCAAGAATACGATTTTCTGTTTTCTTACGCATTACCATTGAAAATACATAGAATCCAACGACAATCACTATGAGAACGCCCAAAAGAATAATTATTGTACTTGACATCTTCTCTCCAAAACTTTAGGTAATTTTATCTTTTTATTTAAACTTATTTTTAAATACAAAGTTTCACTCTTTATTATAGCACATTATATTTGATTTTACATCACTTTTCTACATTTTTTAGATTACACACACTATAAGTTTAAAACCATGAAAAAGAAGCGCTTCACACAAATAGTCATAAAAAAACAGCTCTAATGAACTGTTTTTTTATAATTAAGCAAGACCTGCTGCTTCAGCAACTTCAGCCGCGAAGTTATTTTCTGCTTTCTCGATACCTTCACCCACTTCGTAACGTGTGAATGCTACAACTTTAGCACCTTTAGACTCAAGGAAAGCTTCTACTGTTTTGCTGTCATCCATAACATAAAGTTGTCCAAGAAGTGTGTAGGCTTGGTCGACTTTAGTGTTATCAATGATGAATTTTGCAACTTTACCAGGGATGATTTTACCCAAGATCGCTTCTGGTTTACCTTCAGCCAAAAGTTCTTCTTTCATTTCTGCTTCAGCATTTGCAAGAACTTCTTCAGTCAATTGGCTACGTGATCCGTAGGCAAGATGTGGAAGCATTGGTTTGTTTACCAATTTGCGGCTTTCGTTATCTTCATCGATTGTGTGGTTTAATTTAGCTAACTCATCATGAACAAACTCAGCATCCAACTCTTTGTAAGAGAGAACAGTTGGGTTCATCGCAGCGATATGCATTGCAACTGCTTTAGCAAGCTCTGCATCTCCACCTTCAACAACTGTAACTACACCGATACGACCTTGGTTGTGTTGGTAAACACCAAATGTTTGCGCATCTGTTTTTTCGATAAGTTGGAAACGACGGAATGAAATTTTTTCACCAATTGTCGCTGTAGCTTGTGTGTAAGAATCTTCAAGGCTGATACCTTCTGCAGTTGTCAAAGCCAAAGCTTCTTCATTAGTTGCAGGTTTTTTCTCTGCAATAAGTTCAGCTGTTTCTTTAACGATAGCAACGAATTGTTCGTTTTTAGCAACAAAGTCTGTTTCTGAGTTCAATTCGATAAGCGCTGCAGTATTACCGTTTACAGCGATACCTGTCAAACCTTCAGCGGCGATACGGTCAGCTTTTTTCTCAGCTTTCGCAATACCTTTTTCACGAAGGAGCTCAGCGGCTGCTTCCATGTTTCCATCAGTTTCAACAAGTGCACGTTTAGCATCCATGATACCTGCACCAGTTTTTTCACGCAATTCTTTTACTTGAGCTGCTGTTACTGCCATTGTATAGTTCTCCTATTATTATATTTTATAAAAAAACAGGGAGGCGTAGGGCCTCGCCTGTATTATTCATTACAAATTATTTGCCTTCAACGATTTCAGCAAGTTCTTCAAGTGATTCTTCTGAAGCAGCAGTATCTTTAACTGCAAGTTCAGCTTCTACTGAATCTTCGCCTTGACGACCTTCGATGATAGCGTCAGCCATTTTAGCAGTGATCAATTTAACTGCACGGATAGCATCATCGTTTGCTGGGATAATAACGTCGATTGGATCTGGGTCAGCGTTTGTATCAACCATTGCTACAACTGGGATTCCCAATTTTTGAGCTTCTTGGATAGCGATTTGTTCATTGTGTGGGTCAACAACGTACATCACATCTGGGATGCGAGGCATGTCAGCGATACCACCGATGAATTTTTCAAGACGTTCGCGTTCTTTGTTCAAAAGAACAACTTCTTTCTTAGGCAAAACTTCGAAAGTTCCGTCTTCTTCCATTTTGTTGATTGATTTAAGGCGTGCTACACGTTTTTGGATAGTGTTCCAGTTAGTGAGCATACCACCAAGCCAACGGTGGTTTACATAGTATTGACCAGCACGAAGTGCTTCTTCTTTAACAGCTTCTGAAGCTTGTTTTTTAGTACCAACAAAAAGTACTACAGCACCTTCAGATGAAGCGTTACGTACATAGTTGTAAGCATCGTCAACAAGTTTAACTGTTTTTTGAAGGTCGATAACGTGGATACCATTACGTTCTGTGAAGATGTATGGTTTCATTTTTGGGTTCCAACGACGAGTTTGGTGACCGAAGTGAACACCAGCTTCAAGAAGTTGTTTCATTGAAATAACTGACATATTAATGTCTCCTTTTAAAATAGTTTTTCCTCTTTTAACTGTCAGCCAATGCCGCTACACACGTGCACTACGACACTGTCAAGTCAAAATGTGAAATTATTGCCCATAGACAACAGTACTATTATACACTAAACACTTCCTTATTGCAAGAGCTTGTTGTATCATTTTGTCGCCTTTCCTGTCTTCGCAAATTGCGAGAGATTTAGTTTCCTGAAAACGCTCATTTATGATAAAATAATTATACGAATATTAAATGTTAAAGGAGCCAAGATATGCGTGAAAAAATTTTAGTTGGCGGTTACACTAAGCGTGAATCAAAGGGGATTTATAGTTTTGACTTAGATATTGCAAAGGAAGAACTTTCTAATCTAACAGAAGTTGCCCATATTCAAAATGCAACATATTTTGCTTTGGACAAAGCAAAACAACACCTTTACACTTGTGCTGCAGATGAAAATGGTGGCGGTATTGCTGCGCTCAGTTATAAAAGAGGAAAAACAGAGCTTCTCAACTATGTTACTAGTGTTGGCGCACCACTTTGCTATGTAGCTGTTGATAATGAACGTGGTTTTGTTTATGGTGCAAATTATCACTTAGGGGAAATTCGAGTCTACAAAATTCAAAAAAATGGTTCGCTTACCTTAACAGACACTGTGAAACATGAAGGTGAAGGTTCAAAAGTACATCCTGGTCAAGAACGTCCTCACGTGCATTACACAGACCTTACACCTGATGGACGATTGGTTACCTGTGACTTGGGTACAGATGAGATTACGGTTTACGATGTCGTTGGTGAAGAAGGCAAGCTCTCTCTTGTAAGCCTCTACCGTATGCCTGCAGGTACTGGAGTACGTCATCTTACTTTCCATCCCAATGGCAAGATTGCTTACGCCATTGGCGAGTTTTCTTCTACTGTAACTGTTCTCAGCTACAATGAGGAAAAAGGACGCTTTGCCGCACTCGAAACAATCAGTACTCTTCCCGTAGATTTTGAAGGCACAAAGAGCGCATCTGCTCTCCGTCTTTCTTCCGATGGTGCGTTTCTCTATGCTTCGAACCGCGGACATAATTCTATCGCTATCTACAGTGTTAGCCCCTTGGGAACAAAAATAACTTTAGAAGATATTGTAAAAACTGAAGGGGAAACGCCCCGAGATTTCAATTTCAATAGTACAGAAGATTTTATTATCGTAGCACATCAAGACAGTGATAATATTAGTCTTTTCCGCCGTAATAGGAAGACAGGAATGCTCACACTTAAACAAAAAGATTTTTATAGCCCAGAGGGCACATGTATTTTACCAACGCTCTAAAAAAACCGCCATTCAGGCGGTTTTTTTATCATTAAAATGCAGATAGTATTTTATCAAAAAAAGTTTGTGTGTTTTTACACAATATTATTTGACAGCACTTTCAAAGTTTGTTAAAATAATAACGTGATAAATTTCACAAAGGAGAAATTTAAATATGTCAAGCAAGAATACCAAAAAAGAACTAACAGCCGCTGATAAAGCTACACTTGTAGAAAAAGCAGAGCAATATACAGACGGTCTCGTCAAAAAAGCACATCAAGCTGCTTTACAATTTGAAGGCTACACACAAGCGCAAGTAGATAAGATTGTCGCAGCAATGGCCTTAGCCGCAAGCGAACATTCCCTTGAACTCGCACACGAAGCCCATAATGAAACAGGCCGAGGAATCGTTGAGGATAAGGATACTAAAAATCGCTTTGCTTCAGAATCTGTTTATAACTCCATCAAAAATGACAAAACAGTCGGAGTAATCAGCGAGAACAAAGTTGCTGGCTCAGTAGAAATCGCAGCCCCTTTAGGCGTGCTTGCAGGAATCGTACCTACTACCAACCCTACTTCTACAACAATTTTCAAATCACTTTTAACAGCAAAAACACGAAACGCTATCGTTTTCGCCTTTCACCCTCAAGCACAAAATTGTTCCTCTCATGCCGCTCGTATTGTCTACGAAGCTGCTCTGAAGGCCGGGGCCCCAGAAAACTTTATCCAATGGGTCGAAGATCCAAGTCTTTATAACACTACCGCACTTATCCAAAACCACGGTATTGCTTCTATCCTCGCTACAGGTGGACCAGGGATGGTCAATGCAGCGCTCAAGTCAGGTAATCCTTCCTTAGGCGTGGGGGCAGGTAATGGTGCCGTCTTTGTTGATGCTACTGCAAATGTTGACCGTGCAGTTGAAGACCTGCTACTTTCTAAACGATTTGACAACGGCATGATTTGCGCTACCGAAAACTCTGCTGTAGTTGCTGCAGAAATTTACGATGAATTCCTCGAAAAACTTCAAGTTCACGGTGCTTACGTTGTACCAAAGGAAGATTATCCAGCCATCGAAAAATTTGTTTTCGTCGAACGTGCAGGTGAAGGCTTCGGTGTAACAGGACCGGTTGCCGGTCGTCCTGGACCGTGGATTGCTGAGCAAGCTGGCGTACAAGTACCTGAAGGTAAAGATGTTCTTCTCTTTGAATTGGATGAAAAAAACATCGGGGAAGCCCTCTCTTCTGAAAAGCTCAGCCCGCTTTTATCAATCTACAAATCTACTTCACGCGAAAATGGGACTGCAATCGTCCAAAAACTTTTAGCTTATCAAGGTGCTGGACACAACGCAGCTATCCAGATAGGTGCGCAAGATGATCCTTTTGTGAAAGAATATGCTGATGCTATTGGTGCTGCACGTATCTTAGTCAACCAACCCGATTCTATTGGTGGCGTTGGGGATATCTATACTGACGCAATGCGTCCATCACTGACTTTAGGAACTGGTTCATGGGGGAAAAATTCAATCTCACACAATTTGAGTACATATGATCTATTGAATATCAAAACAGTGGCACGTCGTCGTAATCGCCCACAATGGGTTCGTCTGCCAAAAGAAATTTACTACGAAAACAACTCTATTTCTTACCTACAAGAAATGCCTAATATCGAACGCGCTTTTGTCGTCACCGACCACGGTATGCTGCAATTTGGCTTTGTCGACCATATGCTTGAGCAATTGGCCGTTCGTGAAACACAAGTACAAACTTCAATTTATGGTTCTGTAAAACCTGACCCAACACTTTCACAAGCCATTGAAATTGCGCGACAAATGGATGATTTTAAACCTGACACAGTTATCGCACTTGGTGGTGGGTCTCCACTTGATGCAGCAAAAATTGGACGCTTGATTTACGAGTATTCTGCTCGTGGAGAGGTTGACCTCAATGACGATGCCGCACTAAAAGCACTCTTTGAGCAGTTGGCTCAAAAATTCATCGATATTCGTAAACGTATCGTCAAATTCCCGCACCAAGATCAAACACAGCTGGTATGTATCCCGACCACTTCTGGTACAGGTTCTGAAGTAACACCTTTTGCTGTTATCACCGATGATGAAACACATGTTAAATATCCTTTAGCTGATTATCAACTTACACCTCAAGTAGCCATCGTTGATCCTGAGTTTGTTATGACTGTGCCAAAACGTACCGTGGCTTGGTCTGGTATTGATGCCCTTAGTCACGCGCTTGAATCTTATGTTTCAGTCATGGCTTCGGATTACACTAAACCATTGTCACTTCGTGCCATTAAGTTAATTTTTGATAATTTGACAACCTCATATCAGTACGACCCATCAAAACCTTCCAAAGAAGGGCAAGTCGCACGTGCTAATATGCACAATGCAGCAACCTTAGCTGGTATGGCCTTTGCCAATGCCTTTCTCGGTATTAATCACTCCCTCGCCCACAAAGTGGGAGGTGAGTTTGAATTACCACATGGTTTAGCTATCGCTATCGCTATGCCTCACGTCATTAAATTTAACGCTGTAACAGGAAACGTTAAACGTACACCATACCCACGTTATGAGATTTATCGTGCCCAAGAAGATTACGCTGAAATTGCACGTTACATCGGTCTTACAGGTAAAGATGATGCGGAGCTTGTAGACAAACTTATTAAAGAAATTAAAAAATTGACGGACAGCATCGATATTGATGTCACTCTATCCGGAAATGGTGTTGATAAAAACCACTTGGAGCGTGAACTCGATAAGCTTGCAAACCTTGTTTACGACGATCAATGCACACCCGGCAATCCACGCCAACCAAGTATTTCAGAACTTAAAACCCTCTTACAAGATCAATATTAAGCAAAAAAAGCTGTAATTTACAGCTTTTTTATTTTTCGAGATAGTCTAGTGCATCTTGGATCGTCTTTACAGGTACGATTTTCATATCTGTATTCAACTTTTTAGCTGCTGCAAGCGCATCTGTATAGTTATTTGTTGTACCAGAAGCCTTTGCCTGTTCTTCCGTTTCATCCGGGCAAAGGAAAATTTTAGCGCCCGAATTGCTTGCTGTAGCAACTTTTTTATCAACGCCACCTATTTGCCCGATGCTGCCATCTTCATTGATCGTTCCAGTACCTGCAATTTCGCGTCCTTGACGTAAATCTTTGCCTGTGATTTGGCTATATATCTCCAAGGTAAACATCATCCCAGCACTTGGCCCGCCAATACTTCCGGCATCGATTTTAACTTTAGGGTCTGTCACAACCTGTGTATGATCTACTAAACCAATACCAATCCCTGTTTTACCATTACTCAACTTAATGTACTTTCCTGTGGCTTCATGGTTGCTGCCATCCACCCGTGTATACTTGATGGTCACCTCATCTCCAACTTTTTGTTGAGACACATAGTCAATCATCTCAGTTGAAGATTTGAAAGTGTGCCCATTAACTGCCGTTATCGTATCCGAAAGTTGCAAGTCATTTTTAAATGTCGAATCCTCAGTGATACTCAAAACGTAGACCCCTTGATACTTCATCTCATAAGGTTTCCCTGCCAACTTAAAGGCCTGATAAACAGCTGTATTTTGCGCAGTCTGCATATAGAACTGGTTGACCAAATCAAATTGCTGATTGGTCATCCCACCCGTCATCTCTTCACTACTCAAAATAGTGGCAAAAGAGTTCGACTTGGAATAAAGCATACTTGCGGCATTGGCCCGTACCATTTCAACAGTCGTTAAATAAAAATTGCCTTTATGTTCATCTTTCTTTCCCGCAACATCTACCATCTGATTAACTGGAATGGTTCCTCCTGGCTGCTCGATATAGTAAGGTAAGGGGAAGAATAAACCCACTACAATAAGAAGCGGTAACGCGATGGCAAAGAATAGCTTTAGTTTTTTATGCTTTTTTATTTTTTCATTTTTCATGTGTTTTTTTCTCATTCAGTGCTTCAATAACATTTGCAGGCAACCATCGGCTTAGATCTTGGCCAAAATGATAAAGTTCACGCATTCGTGTAGAACTAATATTTTCGAGTTCTGGTTTTGCAGTCAGTAAGATTGTTTCTATCCCCGTCATTTCACGGTTAAAGTAAATCATATTTTTCTCATAATCTAAATCAGCTGCATTACGAACGGAACGCACAAGCGCCGTTACTCCAAGTTGCTTCGCAATGTTTACCGTCAAATCATTCGCATGTGCAATGACCTCCACATTGGTTAATTGTAAATCTGCTAAGGCTTTTTCGATTAAGACTACACGTTCTTCTAGACTGAAGAGAGGATTTTTAGCTTCATTTTTAAAAATACCAATATAAAGCTTATCAAAAAGCTTGCTGGCACGTTCAACGATATCCAGATGGCCTTTTGTGACCGGATCAAAAGTGCCTGTAAATAAACCTATTTTATCTTTCATAGATGCTTACCTTTGAAATTCCATATACTTTTTCTTTACTTAAAGACAAATGACCAATATTTTCCGGAAGTGTGACTTCCTTATCCGTCTCACAAACAACGATAACATCATCTGCTAACATGTCTTTTTTCTGCATTTCTTCTAAATTAGCAACAATGCTTTCTTTCGCATACGGCGGGTCTAATAAAACCAAGTTGAACTGCCCAGAAAGATGAGTCAAGGCACGCTCGGCTGGCATTTTAAGAAGCTGAAACTTTTTCTCTTCTTTGGTCATTTTAATATTTTCTGCAATCACCAACTGTGCCGAACGGTCTTTTTCAACCATTACAGCACTGTCCATCCCACGTGAGACAGCTTCGATAGCAAGTGAACCTGAACCTGAGAATAAGTCTAAAACTCGCCCACCTTCAAAATATGGGCCAATCATATTAAAAATTGCACCCTTAACTTTGTCCGTCGTTGGACGTGTTGTTTTTCCTGCCAATGTCTTCAGTGGTCTACCACCATAATTTCCTGCTACAACTCTCATTGCTCTATTATAGCACACTGTGTCTTCATCGCCCACAAGCATAAAAAAACCACAGTTCGATGTCCTGCGGTTTTTGTGTTTATCTCATTTTTGATTAAAGACGTGCGTTTAATTCGGCACTCAATTCTTCAAAGCCTGGTTTGCCAAGAAGCGCAAACATGTTACGTTTGTAAGCTTCAACACCTGGTTGGTCAAATGGATTGATACCATTCAAGTAGCCAGAGATTGCGATTGCAAGCTCAAAGAAGTAAATAGTATAACCTAAAGTGAATTCATCTTGCTCAGGCAAAGTAACGATCATGTTTGGCACATCACCATCTGTGTGGGCAAGGAGCACACCGTCAGCTGCTTTTTTGTTGACAAAGTCAACATCTTTACCTTGCAAGTAGCCAAGACCATCAAGATCTGCTTCAAGTTCAGGAATGTTAATGTTCTTACGTGGTTTTTCCACACGGATAGCTGTTTCAAATACAGAACGTGTACCTTCTTGGATAAATTGACCCAATGAGTGCAAATCTGTTGAGAAGTTTGCTGATGTTGGATAAATACCTTTTTGGTCTTTACCTTCAGATTCACCTGCCAACTGTTTCCACCATTCTGAGAAGTATTGCAATGATGGCTCATAGTTAATCAAGATTTCTGAAAGTTTACCTTTACGGTAAAGGATATTACGAAGCGCTGCATAAGCATAAGCATCATTTTCACGTACGTCTGTGGCTGTATATTCTTTACGCGCTGCGTTAGCACCTTCCATAAGAGCTGTAATATCAGCACCTGATGCTGCGATAGGCAAGAGACCAACAGCTGTCAAAACTGAAAAACGTCCGCCAACTGAATCTGGAACAACAAAAGTATCCCAGTTGTTTGCATCAGCATTAACTTTAACGGCACCTTTTTCTTTATCTGTTGTTGCATAGATACGTTTATTTGCTTCTTCACGGCCATATTTTTTAACCAAAAGTTCTTCAAAGACACGGAAAGCAATTGCTGGTTCAGTTGTTGTTCCTGATTTAGAAATAACATTAACAGAGAAATCTTTATCTGCAACATATTCTACCAAGTCTGAAAGATAGCTTGAAGAAATTGAATTTCCTGCATAAAGAATTTGTGGCGCTTTACGTTCTTCTTTTGATTGAAGATTAACAAAGCTGTTGTTCAAAAAGTCAATTGCAGCGCGGGCACCAAGGTATGAACCACCGATACCGATAACAATAAGAACTTCTGAGTCAGATTGAATTTTGCTTGCTGCTTCTTGAATGCGGGCAAACTCTTCTTTGTCATAGTCTTCTGGAAGATCTAACCAACCGATGAAGTCAGAACCAGCACCAGTTCCTTCACGAAGAAGTTTATCTGCGCCGTCAACTTGCCATTGAATTTCGTCAAGTTCTTTATCAGCTACAAATGGTTTCAATTTAGAATAGTCAAATTTAATATGTGCCATCTTTTATCTCTCCTTAGAGTTTTTTTCTTTGTTTATTTTATCACTTTTCCATAGGTTTAACAAGAAATGAAAATTTAAGATATTGTAAACCTATCTATACCAAAAAGAAAAAATTCCCACAATTAGGAACTTTTCTAGGTCTCATCGACTATTTTTGTAACTCTTCAATACGGGCTTGAGTGCTTTCAAACTTCTCTTGATAGTCTGCTAATTTAGCACGTTCTTTATCTACAACTTCTGCTTTGGCATTTGCCACAAATTTTTCATTAGAAAGCTTGCGGTTAACCATATCGAGTTCTTTTTGCCATTTGTCTAGTTCTTTATTGAGACGAGCAATTTCTTCTTCGATATTAATCAAGCCTGCGAGTGGAAGGTAGATTTCCGCACCAGTAACTACTGCTGACATGGCTTGTTCAGGTGCTGTCACATCCGCTGCAATAGTTAACTCACTTGGATTGGTAAAACGTCTGATATAAGGCGCTACCTTGTTCAGGAAGGCTTCCTTGTCTGATTTGATTATCATTGGCACGGCTTTTGATAAAGGCGTATTCACTTCCGCACGGATATTACGTACCGCCGTGATAATCTCAATCAACATGGCAACACCATCACCTGCTTCTGCATCATCAAATTCTGGACGTACTTCTGGATACTCAGATACCACAATAGATTTGCCTTCAGTTGTCGGAAGTTTTTCGAAAATTTCTTCTGTAAAGAAAGGCATAATTGGGTGCAACAGGCGGAGCACTTGATCAAGGACATGCACAAGTACTGAACGTGTGACGTCTTTTTCTGCCTCATCGTCGCCAAACATTACTTCTTTGGTCAACTCAAGATACCAGTTGGCAAACTCATCCCAAATGAAGTTATACAGAATATGCCCTGCAACGCCAAACTCAAATTTATCCATTTGTTCAGTCACGCGCGCAATTGTATCATTCAAACGTGTGAGAATCCAGCGATCGGTAACATTACCTGCTGTTTTCGCTGCTACTTGGTCAAGATGAGCAGAAATTTCTTCTGCTGTGATATCTCCTGCATTCATCAAGATATAGCGTGAAACGTTCCATATCTTATTGATGAAATTCCAAGCTGCATCCATTTTGTCGTAGCTGAAACGCACGTCTTGTCCTGGGGCTGAACCATTGGACAAGAACCAACGTAAGGCATCTGCACCATATTTTTCAATCACATCCATTGGGTCAATACCATTACCCAAAGATTTGGACATCTTGCGTCCCTCTTCATCACGAATCAAACCGTGGATAAGGACATTATTAAATGGTGCTTTTCCTGTAAACTCTAGGGATTGGAAAATCATACGTGAAACCCAGAAGAAGATGATGTCATAGCCCGTAACCAAGGTCGATGTAGGGAAGTAACGTTGGAAGTCTTCTGCCTTTTCATCCGGCCAGCCCATTGTTGAGAAAGGCCATAAAGCAGAGGAGAACCATGTATCAAGTACGTCTTCATCTTGTACCCAACCTTCACCTTCTGGTGCTTCCTCACCGACATACATTTCGCCAGCTTCATTGTACCAGGCAGGGATTTGATGCCCCCACCAGAGTTGGCGCGAAATAACCCAGTCATGTACGTTTTCCATCCATTGAAGGAATGTGTCGTTGAAACGTGGAGGGTAAAATTCAACCGCATCTTCTGTTTTTTGATTAGCGATAGCATTTTTAGCCAATTCTTCCATCTTAACAAACCATTGTGTCGATAAGCGTGGCTCCACCATCACACCTGTACGTTCTGAGTGCCCAACAGAGTGCATCATTTTCTCAACTTTAACTAAGTTGCCGAGCTCATCTAATTTTTTAATGATGGCTTCGCGAGCTTCAAAGCGATCCATGCCATTAAACTCACCTGTAAGCTCATTCATTGTACCGTCAGCATTCATCACATTGACTTGTGGCAAGTTATGACGTTGGCCCACTAAGAAATCGTTAGGATCATGGGCGGGCGTAATTTTAACCACACCTGTCCCTTTTTCCATGTCTGCATGTTCGTCGCCAACAATAGGAATTTCTTTGTTAATGATTGGGAGAACGACGCTTTGACCAATGTATTTGGCATAACGTTCATCTGCTGGGTTAACAGCAACAGCAGTGTCGCCAAAGAAAGTTTCTGGACGCGTTGTCGCTACTTCAAGTGCACCTGAACCATCCGCCAAAGGATAAGTAATGTGATAGAAGGCACCTTCAACATCCTTATGGATAACTTCAATATCAGAGAGCGCCGTCATGGCTTTTGGATCCCAGTTAATGATAAATTCACCACGGTAAATCCAGCCTTTTTTGTAAAGTTGAACAAAAACTTTACGGACTGCAGCAGACAAACCTTCATCTAGAGTAAAACGTTCACGATTATAATCCACAGAGATACCCATTTTACCCCATTGTTCTTTAATGGTTGAGGCATATTCGTCTTTCCATTCCCAGACCTTATCTAAGAATTTCTCACGGCCTAAATCATAACGGGAAATCCCATCTTCAGCTAAACGCGCTTCCACTTTGGCTTGCGTGGCAATTCCTGCGTGGTCCATACCTGGCAACCAGAGGGTATCGAAACCTTGCATACGTTTTTGACGGATGATGATGTCTTGCAAGGTTGTATCCCAAGCATGTCCCAAGTGGAGTTTACCTGTGACGTTTGGTGGTGGAATAACGATACTATAAGGTTTTGCTTTTTTGTCACCCGAAGGGGCAAAAACACCTTGTTCGAGCCATTTCTCGTAGCGTCCTGCTTCGACTTCAGCAGGATTAAATTTTGTTGATAATTCTTCTGTCATTTATTTTTCCTTTCGGTATGAAAACAGTTAATAATGTCGAGGGGAAAGTTCAAGAGTACGTCAATAAAAAAATACCGCACCCAAACATCCAAAATAGGACGCTCACGCGCGGTACCACCTAAATTCCTGCTTTTTTATAAAGCAGACACTTAATTTTATTTAACTGACCACAATGCAACCTTCACAAGCTTCATCTAAAATCTCACAGCGACCGATTTCTCTCTCAAAGATTAGACTTGCTACTCCTCATTTAGTGTTTTTATTCTATCAGATTTGTCGGTTTTTTGCAAGGTCGCTCAGCGTTCTTTGATTATTTCTAAGAAATGCTCTAAACCTTCTATTGTTTGCATTTGTCGGTTACAGTTCACACTATCCATACAGATATATGTTCCATTCTTAGTATAGGTACCATCAGAGCCTCTTTTTGTGGTTGCTAAAAACTGCGTCACTTGGCTTGTTTTTTGACAAATCGCACAAATATTTTTTATACTTCCTGATGTCGTTCCATAAAAACCTCGTCCGTCACTGGTCACGATATACTTGCGCTGACTGGAAATCTCATTCCAAGCAAAATAGGTGAGTTCTTTCATGTCCCAGGATGCTTGCGCTGGAACTTTGAGCTTTTTGACCTTCTTAAAAATCTTTTTAATCTGACTTTCAGAGGGCAAGACAAAAGCTTCAACTAAATCCTTCAAGTGAAGTAACTCGCGTTCTACTTGTTCTTTAGTTGTTTTACTGTCAGCAAGTTTCTCTAAAAAGAGTTCGACTTCTTTTGCTTTCGAGAGCTCTTCTATTTCAGCTACAGTTTGAGCATAAACTGCTTCTACCGTGGCTTTATCATTAACCGAATGATAGACATTGATAAGATCAAAGGTAAGATATTTTATTCTGTTGTATTCGTATGCTTTCATTTAAACCTCTATAAACACAGTTATATCAACACTTGTCAAGATTTAACTTTGCTAGTGTTTTTCAATTTATGACACTTTTTATGAACCTTTTGAGTTTTAACTCAATTTTTTAAGTGCTTCTTCATAGATTGAAGCTGTTTCTTTTGCTTTGTCAGGCGCAAGGTGGCTGTATGTATCCATAGTCATACCTATCTTTGCATGACCAAGCCTGTGCTGTATCTCTTTATAGTCCGCCCCAGCATTGAGTAATATACTTGCATGGGTGTGTCGGAAAGCATGAAAGCCTGTAATGTTTAACCCAGCGTTCTTATAATGCTTGTTAAGTTCAGAAAAAACCCAGTGTGTAGCCTTGTTTCCACCTACTGACGAGGCAAAAACTATGCGTGTAGGTATCTTATGTTTTCTATACAGCACCCTTTGTCTATTTTGCCACTGTTTAAGCATAAGCATGGTGCGATTAGACACCGATATATCACGTATTCCGCTTTCCGACTTTGGACTGTCTTGTACCTTACCAGCCCTATCGACAGTCTTATCTACATGAATAATCTGATTATCGTAATCAATATCTGACCAGTTCAGGGCTAAAGCCTCGCCAATACGTAAACCAGTATCAAGCAGTAACTTATACAACGTGATTGAAAAGATATTCTTGTCTGTTTGCTCCAAGCTATCAAGATAATCAAGGAACTTCTTCAGTTCATTGTCATTAAGATACTTGATCTTATTTCTTCCTCTCGCCTTTAATCGAGGCGCAACTACCATACGAGCTGGATTGCTTGATATGACACCCATTTGAAAAGCATAATCTAAAATTCTTCTGATTGTACTGAGTATGAGCTTATAATTTCTACATGATCCGACAGGGCGTCTCCCTTTGCTCATTGAGGCTGTATTAGCTTTCTTCGCCCATTCATTGACGATTGACTGTAAGAGCGGTGCTGTTATCTTCTCAACTTTATAATCGCCTAATGCAGGGATAATATAGTTTTTGAAATAAGACTTCATCATTGCTTGACTATTTGACTTCACTGTAAGCAAGTAGTCATCTAACCAAGCGTTTGCCAAAGTCTCAAAGTTCTCAAACTCCACTTTTTCCCTAACTCTCGTCTTGCCATTCTTCTCAAATTCTGCTATCTTTAAATCAGATAGACTTTTCAAGGCTTTCTTAGTCCTTGCGGTAACATAGGTCTTAACCTTCTTACCTGTAAGGCTATCTACTCCAAGGTAAACAGCGGTACGGTAAACAACTGTGCCGTCTTTTTTTGTGATTTCATTTATTTTCATATTTTCCCTTCTTTCTTTTGTACTAATGCCAGGCAAGGACTTATACAAGAAAAGAAAGGTATATACTCTATAAATTCACACCAGCTTTTAACGTGGTTCAGGGTTGCACGTAAGGAGCAGGCACGCGCCTTGGTTGCTTGATAATGCGCGTGCTGTGATATATTTAATAGACTAAGGACAGTTAGAAACTAAAGTGAGCGTCTTCCGATCCACAACATGGCGCTCTCCATTCTTCAGTTCTACAACATAGATATTATTAAAGTTTGGGCTTTCGTCCCCTGTAGTAACAGTGGCTTTTTCTCCATTGGAGAGAGTGATACTATCACCTTTATTTATTCTTTTTCTATTTGTTATTTTTTTCTTTGCCATCGTCTGACTCTCCTTTACTAATATATTTAAAGCTACAATAATTTAGATTTTGACTAAGTATGTTCGGTTAACATCATACGTATTATGTTAATAGTTCGCCTTTTTTTAAGAAAAATGTCAACCGATAATTACTAAGGTTTTGACAAGGTACTTAGGGAGGTTTTGGGGAGGTATTCGGACTTGTCGGACTCATTAAAAAAGAGCAGTCCACAACAACGAAATTTTCGGTTTGCCACTTGTGGCAGAAAGTAAGCTATTGAGAAATAATTTCGTCTTTAAATTTGAGGTTAGATTTGATGGGAGCAGTTAGCTGAATAAACCAGTCATCAGGAAAGCCAATTTCATCTAAATCGATGTAGCATAAATACCCAGAAAAAATTTTTCTTAATTGAACAGCCTTATCTATCCACTTTTCTTTATCATGGTACAAGTATCTAAGCAATAAGAAATATCCCCATAGGTGATTTGAACCCGTATACTCAACTTTACCTGCAGCCTTCTTAGGCATTTTGTAAAATGTAGAACCGTACAAACGCATATTATGGGCAGTTAGATTTCTTATAAGCCTTACGCAATTTATCCAGCTATCCATAATTAGAGGGGAAACATCATATACATTGCTTACTGCTTTCCTTGCTTTTGCGGGGCTATTAGCATATAAAACTTTAAGGTTCCCCAAAGTAAAAAGTTGCACAGCTACCCAAATTGGGAAGTGTCTATTGTATTTATGTATGTGATGTTTAACAAAGTCTACTCTATTATTTTGATTTATGCTTTTATTAAATTCAAACATAAATTTTTCATGATCAGTTTTATCAGTGAAAAAATCGGCTTGTTCGTAACAACAAGGATCTTTGGGAAAACTCATAGCTATTGCATGAGCCACTTTTGTTTTTAGAGACTGTTCAATCTCTGTAATTATTGAAGAAAGAAAAGCATGTAATTCTCTATCAAAATTATACAATGCAACACCCTGCTCAAAGCTTGTTCCAGACTCATAGTTGCCTTGACTATTTTTAAATTGACAGAGATAACCTGTTAAATTATAGTAGTTCACGTTTGATAGTACCTCTAACGCTTTGTCTTTATCATCGATATATAACCCACGACTTTCGAGTATTTCTAATTGTTCACCATAGCTTTTAGCTAATTTCATAATTTTCTCCATAAAAAAACGACCGTATACTGGTACGCTTGCAAAGCAGAGGCGGAATACGGTCTATATCATTAACTTCATTATAGAACCGCAGGTACGATTTGTCAAGTAAAAAGTAAGATAATTTTAACTTTTTGAGTAATAAATCGTGTGTTTTGTAGCGTTTTAAATGCTTTTCTATATGACTCTCACGCGCCCAGGCGCTTTTTATTTTGTTAACAAATGTTAAGGTTTGAAGCTATATAGGGATATGCACCCCACTTTTATATTTTGTCAACTTTGCCCCATGGAATAATAGCAATAAAAAGAAAGAATAACCATAAGATTATTAAAGATGTTTCTCTCAAGAGCCAAAATCCCCAGATATTAGCAACAGCTAAGGTGTAAGCTAATTGTTTAGATTTACTTTTTGGTGAAGAGTCTAATATTTCATTTTTATATTCTGCTTTAAATTCTTCGGGTAAGTCGTCTCGTTTTATAATGCTTCGTCTAGCCAAGTCAGGAACAATGTAACTAATAAAAAGCATTACAAAACTGGCAATGCTAGCCCAGAAATAAATAGTTACTTGTTCATGATTCGTAAATAATAGATATATCATATAGCAAACTGGAACTAATAAGGCACAGCTCAGAAAGATTATAAGCTTATTCATATATTTACGTTTTTGTACTCGAGTTCTTTTCATAAAATAATTCCTGTTAATTTATCTTCATACTCCATGATATAAGCACCGTAGCGCGTGCATAAGCGGCTATGCCAACTCAAACCGACATAGCTCACGCAGTAGGTTTCTAGCTTCTTCAAAAGCGTTATCGTGATAGCCGTAATAGTTCTAAGAAATTATAATAAGTCACTATCATTCTTGAGTTCCCGCAATTTGTTGAGCTGTTCAAATTTTTCTCTGCTCCGTTTATCAAGAGGTTCTTTTACTTTAATAAACTCAATCGCTGCACGGTTGAGTTTTCCTAAAAGGTCGTCATAATTCATGGGGGTATATTTATCATTTTTATAGTACCCTTGCGATAAAAATTTGAAAGTTATTTGAAAAAGAGAATTAAATTTATCAAAAACTTCTTTTTCAACCTTATCTGATTTATCATCAATAGCCCCAAATTGAAGAAAAAATATAGAAATTCTAGAAATCCACTCATTCAACAATATTCTTTGATTTGTATTACCTTGTTCAAAAACAGTTTGTAAAACCATAAATGATTCAGCAAGTTCAACAGTCAACTTATCATAATCAGATAAATTTTCAATCTCTTCAGGATATTTCAGTTCAGGCTCTTTATTACTCCACTGCTCTCTTAGGAACTTTAAAGTTTTATCAATAATAATGGAATTATCTGTATAGTCAGAACGGCCCATTAAATAATCAACACTAACATGGAAATAATCTGCAATCAAGGCTAACTTATCAGCAGCAGGGGATTTCGCTCCCTTAAGATTATAAATGTAATTTTGACTAAGCCCTAAATCTTCCGAAACTTTTTGTAATGATTTCCCCTGTTTGTCTGCAAGTTCTTTTATTCTTTCAAATATAGTCATATCAAGCCTTTCAAAGCCTAACACAAAAACATTTTACAGATATACGTAAAAATACTTGATTTTAAATACTAATAAGTGTAAAATAGATTTTGTTAAGAGATTTTTATTTAAAACGCATCTACAAATTTTAACCAGCTCCCCAGCAGGTTTATAAAATTGTTGTTTGCGGTTTTAATCATACTTACATTTTACATTTATTAGTAAGGAAAGTCAAACTTAAATACGTAAAAGTGTAAAACAAAAAAGAAAGAAGGTAAAAATGCCACAACTAACCCCAGAAATGAAAAAAGCCTTGCGACGAGTGCAGGCTGATAAGCTTATGACTAAGAAAGACCTTGCGCAGGTCTTAGGAGTAACAGAAAAGACTGCTCAAAGTCTCACACGAGATAATGAGCCACAAGAAGTTAAAAACAAAGTATTCAATGCGGTTGTATCTGTAATTGCTGAGAATTACTAATTACAGCCCAGCAGGTTATAAATGCTTTGTCCGAACAGAAACTAAAGCGCGTGATCGTGCTAGAAATGAGGAAAAATGGAAAATTTAGCATTTCTAACTAGTCCAGATATGAGTAAAGCTAAGGTGGTAACAACATCAGAAATTATCGCTGAATGTTCCAATATTAAGCATCACTCTGTCACACGACTAATCAGAAAATTTAAACATGACCTTGAAGAATTTGGGGTTATTGGATTTGAAATCCATAAACCTAATGAACATTCAAAAGGTGGACGTCCAACAAAAATTTATCAACTGAACCGCAATCAAGCCATGCTTTTAATTACATGGTTAGATAATACAGAAGCTATCCGAGCTTTTAAATTGGCACTTGTAAAACGCTTTGACGAAATGGAAAAAGAGTTACAAATGCGCAAGATTGGCAGAATTAAAGAAAAAGCTGTAAAGCGTACACTTAACGAAGTTATCGATAAGTGGAAGAATGCTCCTAAGTTTCCATATCCTACCATGAATAAGCTATTGATTAAGCTTGCAACAGGACAAACAACAACAGCGGTTAAAGCAAGAGATACTAGCCAAGACATCATGCTTAATCTGCTAACATCTAACGAGCAGAAAGCCTATGTAGAGCTTGAACAGGTTGCTATAGGTCTCATTATGGCAAATTTTGAATACAAGTTCATTAAAGAAATGCTTGAAAAAATCGCAACAAAAAAAGCCGTGAACGCTCCCCAGCAATAAACGACTTTAATTAATCATAGTATGAACTCACGCGCTAACGTGTTTTCATGCTCTTATTTTACCAAGAATAGGAGAAATTTACAATGACACAATTTATAACAATAGACGAAGCAAAAACATTATTCGCGCAGTGCTTATCAAAAGCACGCCACCATATTGAAGTAGACGACATTACAGACAAGTTGTTTGATGGCCAGAAAATCGTTACCTTTACATTCTTAGGCAATGGCTATCGCGTAGAATTGGAGGGGTAAGTTAATGAAATTAGGTAAATATACCCTCACCGCAAAGCGTATTAAAGGTCTTACAGTTATTGTTTGTGATGAACAACAAGAACATGGCTCAGCACATAAATTTATCTATTTCACAGAAAAGACTGAAAGAAAGCCACTTGTTATCACGAAAGAAATTGCAGAAAAATATCACTTGAAACAACGGGCTAAACGTGATTTAAAAGCTTCTCATAATAAGGAAGTTGCAGAACCTTTATTTATTGAAGCTTTTGAACTTGCTATAAACAATAAAACAAACGGCTGTAATCCTTTTTGGACAGGCATCGAATTATACTGGGCAGGATATGCTAGAGGTATACGTGAACAGCGGAAGAAAGACCGTGAGAAACACGTACAACACGATAATATTGGAGCGTTAACTGGCAATGATATAGCAGACTTATCTCAGGCCCTGAACATTGATATTAACAAGCTCAGCAAAGCTGTTCTAGAACTCACAGCAAGCAGAAAGGCGGTGTAAAATGAATTTCTCTAAAAATATACGCTCTTTACGAAAATCTAAAAATATGACACTAGAAGAATTAGGCGAAGTTTTAGGAAAGAAAAAGTCTACTCTTTCAAACTGGGAGAACGGACACAGGACACCAAAACTGAGTGAATTACCAGCTATAGCAGATTATTTCGGAGTTAGTGTAGGACAGCTTATAGACGAGGAGGACGACAATGAACATCTTTGATAAAGAGTTTATCAAGTCCTTAGCGCGTGAGATTGCACGACCAATACTGGAAGCTATTCAAGATTTTCTTAAAATGCAGGACGATAAAAAGCAGTCTCAGACGGGGCTTATCCCCCAAAGTGTCGTCCTTGAAGAATTAGACATTGACTACGGTACATTGAAATCATGGCGGAAAAAAGGCTTGAAAAAATATGAGCCACCGATTGAAAAAACTCGCAAAGTCTATTATGACAGAGACGAGATACGCAAATTCTTATCACTAAAATAAAAAGTCAGGCAAGGACTTATACAAGAAAAGAATAAACAAAAACAAGTAAGTACAGAAAACACACGGCAAATAAAAATCGAAAGGACAAACAATGAAATTAACAGACTTTCCAAAAACAGACCAAGCGATCATAACGGCTATGAAATCACATATTGGCATTGATAGAGCTATTAAGCTCAATACCTTAGCCCAACAGCTCAAACTTACAGAACGGGGCTTACAACAAAGAATTGAAGTATTGCAAGGTATGGGGTGCGCCATTGGTTCGATAGATACCGGCTATTTTATCCCAACGACCGAGGAAGAAAGACGGTTAGGTATTATCAAGAAAATGCGTACAGGAAGCAGTATCTCACGCGCAGTGGACGGCTATAACCTTGCGGAGCTGGATTGGTTGGAGCAGTTGGAGGTTGAATAATGGCAGGAAAATCAAAGACTAAAATTTATTTTTGGCTAAAACTTGATGAAAATTTCTTCAAAAATTTAGCTATTAAAAATTTAAGAAAATCTATTACAGGAGGAGATACTTGTGTATTAATCTACCAAAAAATGCTCTTATCTTCTTTGCCAAATAATGGCGTTATCTATTTTGAAGGTACTTTACAAGATATCACTCAAGAAATCGCATTGAACCTTGATGAAAAAATCGATGATGTTCGATTGACTTTAGAATATTTTTCTCAATATGGTCTAATTCAGATTGGAGAAGACGGAAGCGCAGAAATGCTACAAGTCCCCATGCTTATTGGTCAAGAAACTAATTGGAATAAGTATAAAAGAGAAAAAAAGTTGGAAAAATTCCAACCAAATTCCAACCAAATTCCAACTGAAGTCCAACAAAATTGGAAAAATTCCAACCATGTTCCAACAGATATAGAGAAAGAGATAGAGAAAGAGATAGAAAAAGATATAGAGTCAGATACAGAGATAGAAAGAACAAGCTCGATAGATAACGATACCTTATTTAAAAATTATATGGATCTATTCATCGACTTTGCTAAAAAGAATATCAATAAAAGGTCATTAGCCCAACAAACTTTTATACAACTTTCAGAAATAGAAAAAGGGCAGATTATTACTGGCGCAAAGAATTATATTAAATTCTATAAAGAAGACCGACCAGATGACGTAAGTGGTCAATTTAGCATAAATGCTTATGAGTTCCTAGATTGTGCAATATTCAAGGAATATCAAACACCAGTTAAAAGTGATAAAACTAAACCTGTTTTTGCTGAATATGATCCAAATGCTGATATTAACGACCGTGGAGGTTGGTAATGGTAACAATAATAAAAAATGGTACGTTTGAGTTTTCTCCAGAAACCGTGAAAAAAGCTGAGCAAGCGCGTGAAAATGCAATTCAGCGTGTTATAACTGATGATGAAGTGAATAGTTTTATCTCTAACAAAGAGTTATCCGATGATGTTATTGATACCAATATCAGTGAATTAAATAATCATATTATTCATCGTTCTAATCCCATTACAAAAGGCTATAGTCCTGCTTTGAGAGATTATGAAGGTATGATTATTACTGAATACGCTAAGACGGAAAATCAAAGGCAGAGAGAACACGAGGAAAAGACAACGGCTGTTCTTGATAGAAATAGCATTGTAGCAGATAAAGCCATGCTCAAAGCAAATTTTTCTAATTTTAAATACTCCACCCTAAAAGAGAAAGAAGTTTTAAAAAAAGCCTGTGACATAGCACGGAGATATCTTGAAGGAGAGGAATTCAATACTATTTTTAAGGGGGCGGCTGGTGCGGGTAAGTCTCATTTGGCTATGGCTATTGCTCAGTGGGTCAATGACCAAGCACGACAGCGTAGAGTAAACAAGCGCATTTTATTTCTTGATGTCAACGAGATGTTCCGAAAACTAAAAGCAGGATTTAATAATACACATACTTATTGGACGGAAGAAAACGTAATGACCTTGATACGTAGTGCGGACCTAGTTATTTTAGATGATCTAGGCAGTGAAAGCTCATTTACTGGAAAACAAGCCACGGAGTACGTGCAACAGTTTCTTTTTGCTATAGCCAATGCACACCACAGTATTATTACAACGACTAACCTAGATGACCCCAGCACTGTCTACAATCCCAAAATAGTGAGTCGATTGAAAAGAAACTCTAAAGACAGTGTCATTAATTTTAATGGAATTGACGACAAACGCTGAGAAGGTCATATAAGGCTATTTTTAGAGCGTAACAACCCTTCTGGTATAAATATACCCTCAAACACTTTAGAGATTCAAAAACAGCACGTATAAGGAGCATACGAGAGCAGAAACACTATTTACGAGTAAAGCAGATTACAACAGCCTATCTTGAAAATAAGATTAAAGATGATCAGTTATAGGTAAAAACGGTATTAGGAATACCGATTTAATACCGTTTTACGATAGCTACAAACCCCAGTATTAAAGGAAATAATACCGATAATACCAATAATACTAATTTATACAGGGGTATATTCTTTTTATGAATTTACTAAGTAAAAACAACTATACCAATTTATGCAAGAAAAAATATAAATATATAGGGTAGGCAAAAACGGTATTTTGCGTATTATCGGTATTATTTCTAGCAATAGCAAGGGTTTGCGGGTGGTATTAAAACGGTATTATTTTTACTAAAAATAGTATTATTTCGAGAAATTCCCAAAAAGTTGGGAAAAATCACAGTCAAAAATAACTAAATTTAAACTATACCAATTTAAGAGAGGCAAAAAATGACTAAAAACAGAACACCGCCTATAATCGTCCACCATGCACCAAAGGAAAAGCAGGCACTTCTTGATGAATTCGAGCAGAAACTGCGCATACGGCTCCCAGTAAGCCTTAGGCACGCGCTTATGACCTTGAACTATAAAGACCTAGGTAATACCTTGGCTTTTGTGAGCAAGCGTAGAGCAAAACCTCAGAACCCCACAGATAAAATAGAAAAGGAAAACACAAAATGACAGATATTATCAAATTTAACGAAGAACATACACCAAAGACTCAAATCGGAAAAATGAAGTTTGAGCTTGCCGAAGCACTCAACACAATCACAGACTTACAAAATCCACACAAAAACAAAGAATTTACAGTAGAACAACGTCACCATTTATTCAATAAGTCTATGCGTAAAGTTCTTGATATTCTCGATATTGATTTAGATATGCATGAGATGATGAAAACAGGCGCAGAGGGCTTTAGCTATTCAGATACAGAGGACGATACCAAGGCACTAGAACAGTTATTGAGTGATAAACAAACTCATGATATTAAAACAAAGCTATTCAATCTCTTTACGCTTGCCAGTGGTCTATCGCACTCAGATACCGATTTTATAACGGTCGATGACAAAGGAACAGAAACACCAGCCACACAGCAGGACCTGGACAAGGCTTTACGCACGAACCTTGTGGAGCTTACAGACATTCTAGGCTATTCAGTAGATGAAGTCACCGAGAGCCAAGCAGACGAGCAGGAACAACCACAGGGATATGATAATCTATCTGCAGAGGACAAACTCAACGTAGATATGCTAAATAAGCTCCACGAAGTTCAAGACTTTATTTTAAAAAGTGGCCAGACTGCCGTAGGCGCAAACCGTATTACAACCGCAGTAACTATACTCGAAGCTGGTTTAGGTGTAATCGACCGTGAGGAGGAATAATCATAGATAAGATAATCAAAGTCTGTGATTTTATCGCAGGAATACCAAGTCAAGGACTGGAACAACTGGCAGAGGAGTTCGATATACTGCCACAGGAACAGATAAACAAACGTGACCCCTACAATGCAGATAATACTTTTTTAGGGTTCAGAGCAAGACCCTTACAACGTAAGCACAAGACTGGCGTTAGGTATGACGGAGAAAAAGAAGGTGGAGAAATTTCACTCTTTGATAAATAAAAAATAGCCTGGTCACTGACTGGGCTTTTGGTGGTTAAGTAGGTAAGGTTTTGGGTAGGTATTTCAAAATATAAAGGGTACGATATTTCCCTTTCTGCCGTCCCTAAAAAAGGGTACGAAAACCTGACAAAACTTAACATTTATTTTTACCAGAAAGGAATATAAAACATGAGCAAGGCAAAAATAACTGAAGATGAATTTACTCGATTTGAACGGCTATTTTTCAAGATATGGCATGTCTATGAGTTCGGAAATGATAAATATTATAGTCTTTCAGATAGCGAGGTAGAGCATTTAAATAATACCCTTGAACAGTTTAAACAAGAGCACCCACGAGAGCATGATATTATTATTAGGCACTACCTAAAGCGCGTGTATTATACAACCATAGCAAGGGAGCAGGGGGTATCAGAGGGCTATATTAGAAAGCTGTGTAAAAACGGCGCCTACTACTTCTTGAAACTGTATGATGAAAAGTAGGTACGAACTTGTACAAATAGTATTAGAAGTACAATATGTTGATAAATATTGATATGAAAAAAACACGCTGGCAAGGCGTGTAATGTGTAATTCTTTATTGTCCATGTGATTTATTATATTGCCATAAAATATTATAACATACTCAATTATGGGAGAATTACATCATGAGCAACTATAAATTTTTGATACGCTTCTACTTACTGGGCTTCATACAAGAGTCTACCAAGCGAGCAGAGGAGTTTGTCGAGCGTTTTGGCGGAGATGATACCAATATTAAGAGGAACAGGCAGACCATTGAGAAGCTAGATAAGATATTCAAGCCACTGAGTGACCAAGTTCTGGAACTTATAAGGTTAAGATTTGTGGAGGAACTAGAAATTAAAGAGGTGGCCGAGCGTACTGGCTTAAGCTATAGCACAGTTCAACGCTTATGTTCTGACCCTATCAAGCAAGTCAAAAAGTTGGCCAAAGAATATGACAGGAAATAAAAAGCAGTATTTGATATAATAATACTACAAAAATATAAGTCCCTTGGTTGGGCAACTGATATAATATAGAGTGCAAGAAGTCCATAGCCAAATGGGCTTTTTGTGTACTCTCACGCGCTTTTGATTGTTCTGAATAAGAATATCAACCAAGACATATTAAAAAGTCTACAGAAGGCAAAATATGAGCTGTGAGATTCGAATTAATCCCCCCTATCCCAAAATAAACAAATTTTTTCGTTGGAGGATAGGGTAGGGGGAGTCCCGAATAAAGTTGCACAATATTTTAAAAAGTAAAAGGGGTGTCGATTTTGGTAAACCTTAGTCACAAATAGAAATTAAAAGGCTATTATCTTTTGACTATTGTTTTTGTTCAAAGTAAAATAATATTTAAACTATACGAAAGATCATATTTAGTTCAATGTGATTTTTTTCTTTCAAAAAGGGAGTAGACAATGAGTATTTCACGAATAAGTTCAGACAGTATGGTAGCACAAAATGCGATATCGAAACTGACAGGTTTAGAAGGTTCAACTCTCCAAAACGAAAAGGTTGAGTTTGCAGGAAGTGACATGCCTTGCATGAAAGCAGGTCAAAATTTAACCAATCAAATGCTTGCTTCAGTAGGCGAGTTTGTCGGTAGTGTTGAAGAACAAGCTAATAAAATTAAGGGCTTAGCTCAAAAGATAGAGCACGATGACCAAGCAGACAGTGAGAGTTGGGGGTTCTAATGGCAAAAGATAAAAATGTAGAGGAACGTTTTCGTTTAAACCGAGAAATCATGCTCCAAGAACAAGTAGAAGAGGATATACGAGCAGAAGAGCGTAGCCTTAAGCAATCCGTTGAGCATTTCCAAGACCAAATGAATGCTCTTTTCCGCCAAGAAGAAGCTTATTTTGCACGCCTCCAAGGAAAAGGCGCTTTGGCCAATAGTCAAGATTTTGCGCTTCATGAAATAAAAAAAGAAATTGGACGTGTAACCGAAAGTATGAAAGAACAACTTACTGTAGGTTATCGTAAAGAGCGGATTGCAAACCAAGATAAATTAGATAAACTTCAGAGAGAAAGGAATGCTCTAACATGGGATTAAAATACAATAAAAATGACGGACAACTTTTAAGCTCTGCTTTAAAGCATAACTTAGAGATTGCGAATCAGATTGTAGAAGACGTGCAAGAAGGTGTTGACCACCTTTTAAGTATGATTGACGACCCCTTTGGACCTCTCGAAGGACAAGCTTATCATGCAGCAGCAACCCTCTTTCAAGAAATTGTGAAACCGACCCTCTCCAAGCTCAAAGAAGCAACCACAGATATTAAAGGGGAACTTACGACTTTTGATAATGAACGTGGTGCCTTTGACCAATACCCAGACCCTGTCTATGACATGGACGACCTTAAGGAACATTTAGAAATCAAGAAGCAACAAAAAGCGACGGTTGATTTCCAAATGAAGATGTTTAATGATTTATTGGTCACAAGTATTGCTAAAAATGCGATAGAGGACTTTGTTTTTGAAAGTAAAAGGCTCCAAAGTGTCGCCGACCATTATGAACATGAACTGGAAGAAATAGAAGCCAAAATTCGTATCTTAGAAGAATTCTCATGGAAAACAGGGCATCTTTTTCAGAACAGTTTAGAAGCTTTCCAAAATGCCATGAACGGTGCAAAGGCGCTTAAGACAGGAAGTTTTGATTCCCAAGGGAACTTCAGCATGTCCTCAAGCTCTGATTTATCCTGGTATAAGAAAATAACTGGTAAAGACATAAGCCGAGACTTACTACATGAGCCAAGTCATCTCACAGTAAATGATATTGAAGAGCAAGAAGTGGCCAATATGAATGCACAAACTAAAGCTCAATTGGAACAAATCGCATTAGCAACTGGTCTCACTTTAGCAGAAGTTGTTTCACTTTACGCCAAAGCCTCACAATCAATGGCAGTTAAAGGCGGAGATATTTTAAATAATGCGTGGGAATATATTAAAGGCGAGTATGCTAAAGCAACTTATGATGTTCATGTTTCAGATACTGATATAATTAAGACAATAACAACAACATATTTTGATCCGTCAAGTAAAACTCAACATGGAGTAACTATTATAATTAATGAAACTACAGGAGAGATTATATCTGAAAAAGGTTGGGGGACTGCTGGAGAATTTTATGCAATTTTGAATAAATATGGAACTGGTACTATAACTGATGTGAGGCGTCAATATGCCAGTAAGAATCCTACACAAAGCGAAATGCAATCTTCACAATCTATTGCTAAAACTATTGGAAATGGGTTCCAACAAATTGCTGGAGGGCTTGTCAAAGCAGAGGGGATAAACACATCTACAAATACTACCGAAAAAATTGAATCTGGTAAAGAATATCAAGAATCTCTAAAAAAAGCTGAAAAAGAGCTGAGAAGAAAAAAAGAACAGCAAGAAAGAGAACAACATATAAGGGACATGCAAAATATTTCAAATGGAGGACCAGGGTATTTTGCACATTAAGGAGGATTTTTATGCTTACAGATAGACAGAGTAAATTTTTAAATAGAATGATTGAATTGAATAATGTTAAATCAACTGCAACAAACAAAGAACGCTCTTACTTAAATCGAAGTATTACAGCTATTCAAGAAGGGAAAAAATTTCAAATAGGTGTAAATATGTTGACCTTATCTTTAAAGGGGCTAGTAGAACGAAAAGGAAAACCTCTCACGCCAGATTTGAATTTACTCTATCAAGATTTAGTCTCAACTTACGGAGAACCTGTTTATAAATTTGGAGATTTGAAGTCATCAAGTACAAAGGAAATGGGCTCTGCTGATGCTTTGACACATTTTCCGTAAAAATAACCATGAGACCTTTTTGGGTATTTTCTTATTTTCGAGATTTTAAAAGCCGTATATCTATGATATACAGCCCCTTGCCTGACAAAAATTTATGACACTTTTTATGAACCTTTTACTCAAATGTAGTCGAATTTATTCATACTCGAAAAATCAAGAATGGCTCAACAGTGGGATTATTCGGTTGTAGTCTGATGTAGCCAGATACGAAAATAGAATATTCTGTTGTATTCGTATGCTTTCATTTTTTCTCCTTAACTATCCGCTAAGTGAGAATATTGTTAACTTAGCGGTAAACTTATGCGAGAGCAGTTACTCGCACTTGTTTACCAACCATAGGATTTAATTTCATAAAACCCTCCTTGTGACTTAAAAAGTTTTTGTACCTAAATCTGGTACGTCGTGGAAATCTTTACCCGCTTTATAGTTTTCAAATTTCCCTTGAATAAATTGATAGGCATCGAGACGGCTTTCATAGCGAATAGCTGCTTCTTTTGCTTCAATTTTTTTATCTTCATGCGCAATTTTTTCTGCGGCTTTCATTGCAATCTCTGAAAGTTGAACCTGTTGGTCCACCCACTCACTAAAATCTTTTAAAAATTTTTCTTTATATTCCATTTTATTCTCTTTTTGGTTTGATTAAATGATAACTGTTCTCAATCATCTGTTTCGCTTGTTTCTCTGAAACGTCACCACCAAAATGAATATCATTCCAGTGTGTTTTATTCATGTGCCAGGCCGGGCGTATGGAGTCAAAAGATTCACGAAGTTCTTCATTGACAGAGGGTAAACTTTGACAGCCAAAACAAGCTTGCCTTCACGCTCCGAAATGTAGACAAAAGATTTTTTATTTTTGAGATGCTTCACCACAATCGTAGCCGGGCCTTTTTCCATCTTTGCAAAAGGTGTATCTGCAAAAGTTGGACCAAGCGATAAGCAAAACTCTAACCAGTTTTCTTTATTCATCTCATTCTCCTAAAAGGAGTTGATAAGCAATACGATCTCCTTCATAGAAAACCATACCACGTTTTTCAAATCCCTCACGCTCAAATACTGCCTGCATCACTGCATTGGCTGGATGCGTATCCACGCGGAAATCTTTATAGCCACGTGCTTGCATCAAAGTAAAGATGTTTGAAAAAAGATATTTTGTCAGACCCAGACCACGATAGTGGTCAGACAAGGCTAAACAATGGACGGTGACGTAGTCCAAACTATCATTTAACCACTCGCCATTATAAATTTTCGTATATTGTGTATCTTCGCCGGTAATAACCGCACAAAAGCCTGCAACTTTTTCATCAACAATCAGAACGTAACCCACAGCTTTGTAAATAAAATTTTCAATATCACTTTGTGCGGGGTACTCTGCTTGCCATTGATCGCTGCCTGATTTGCCCAGAAATTCACGCGCCTGAGCAATAATCGGCATAATCGCTGCAACATCTGCTGTGGTTGCCTTTCTTAAATAAATCAGGCTTTTCCTCCTCGCTCAAACTATAGGCCTATTTTATTTTCTTTTTCTACGGGGCTTGTCGTATTGTTGCTTTGGCTTTTCAGCACGGAAAGGTGCTGCCAAAGGTTGGGCAAGTTTACGCATTTTCACCACGGCTTCAGTACGTGCTGTATGTGGGAACATATCAACAGATTGGATATATTCGATGCTGTAAAATTGCGAGAGAATGACCAAGTCTTTTGCCAATGTTGAAACATTACAAGACACATAAACCAGTTTTTCTGGTGTATAAGTGGTGATTGTTTCCAACAAGGCATCATCCAAGCCTGTACGTGGTGGGTCAACAATAAGGGCAGTGGCTCTATGACCTGACTTATACCAGTTAGGAATGATACGCTCCGCCTTACCTACCTCATAGTGGCAGTTTTTAAAGCCAAGACGTTTTGCGTTGGCTTTAGCATCTGCGATAGATTCTGGCGTAATATCCATTCCATGGACAGATTTTACTTTCTTGGCTACACCAAAACCGATTGTCCCAACGCCACAGTAGGCATCAATCACACGGTCATCTTTTTTCGGATTTAGCGCACGTACAGCTTCACCGTAAAGCACATTTGCTTGTTCTGAATTAAGTTGATAAAAAGCACGGGGTGACAACTCAAAGTCATAATCCAAAACGCCTTCAGTAATCGTTTCTTTTTCCGCAAAAAGCATCTGTGTGCGGTCACCATAAATTTCGCTGGTTTTCTTTGGATGGAAGTTAGCTGATACAGAAACAATCTCTTGAAACTCTTCCGTCAAGTCAGATAAAATATTATCCATCTTCACCAAGTCTTTGCGTTGACGTTTTGAGAGCTCTTCCCGTGGTGCAGGCCAAACCTGTCCATCTAAACTGATACGTGCAGAGGTAACGAAAATAATTTGGACTTCACCTGTTTTTTGGCTACGTCGCGCAACGATTGTGCGGATACCCATGACCTTACGCTCATCATAAACAGGCAAGTTGTATTTTTCAATCAAACGACAAATACGGTTAGCGATATTTTGGATGACTTCGTCTTGAACCAAGCAATTTTCTAAATTCACCAAGTGATGTGTGCCTTCTTTGTATAATCCAGCAATAACATCTCCATTATTTAGACGGCGCACTTGGAATTGCAATTTGTTACGGTAACGCAAAGGATTTTCCATCCCAAGTGTAGGTAAAAGTTCATACTTCTTCCAACCTGTTGGACGGTATTTTTCGAGAGATTGGCGGAGCAAATCGCGCTTAAATTCTAATTGTTGCGGATAAGCAAGATGCATGATATGTGAGCCGCTCAGTTCATGGTAAACACGATCTTCAGGTTTAACACGGTATTTTGACTTTTTATTTATCTTTACAACTTTTGCGCGTGAAAAATTGCGTGCATTTTCTGTAATTTCTGCCAAAATTTCTTCTGTAGGCAGTGCATAAGGCACAAATACTAAGCGCCCATGGTAAGAGGCGATTCCTTCGCCATTGATACCCATACGCTCAATATTGAGTGGGATTTTTTGTCCAATTTTCAGATTAATCATATCCCAATTTTACTATAACCTACTATATATAGCAACCTAATACTTTTTTGTGATAATAAAGCACCTATAAAACATGAAAATGCAGGTAAAAAAGACCTTCACACATCAACAAAGCAAAAGCGATTGCCCCATCCTACTATGGAGTTCTTCCGACAGCTGCAGCTCGGCAAAGAAAGACTTATTGTATCTTATCTGGTGACTCTGTTATAATAAAGTTATGATAAAAATCAAGGAAATCACAAAACTCAAAAAGCTTTACAAAGTTACACTGACAGAGCCTTTTTCCTATAAAGAATGGGAGGAAGCTAAAGATAAAATTTATGTCTGTGAGGATACAATTGTAAAATACATGCTGACTAGGGATAAAGCCTTTTCTGCAGCTGAACTGGAGCAACTCTTAGCTTTTGACAATTTTGCACAAGGCAAATCTTTGGCACTTTACTTTATTTCCTTCAAAGCTCGAACAACATCAGAAGTAAAAAAATATCTCTCTGACCATAATATCCAACCCCTTCAAGTAGAGGAGATCATTGACAACCTTACCACAAACGGGCTCCTCAACGACCGCGCTTATATCGAAAGTTATATTCAGGGAAAAGTTCGCACAGCAAGTGCCGGCCCTTATCAGATAAAACAAAAGCTCCACCTCAAGGGACTTGATTTGCAACTTATTGATGAAGGAATAGCCCAAGTCTTTAATGAAGAAAAACAAATTGACGTGGCTGTCACTCTTGCGGAAAAAATAGTTCGCCAAAAAGCAAGTCGTCTCACTCTACAACAGCTTAAACAAAAAGTCACACAAGGACTCACTGCTAAGGGTTTTTCCTATGCCGTTAGCGCTATAGCTCTTGAAAGCTTAGAACTTGAAGCAGATGAAGAAAATGAGCTGGAACTTCTTTACACCGAACTCGACAAAAGCGCACGTAAATACAGTAGAAAATACGAAGGCTATGAACTTAAGCAACGCATAACCCAGGCCTTGGCCCGTAAAGGCTTTGACTTTAGTGATATTTCTAGCGCCATTCGAGACTATGATTTTGAAGAGGAATAAATCAACTTTCTATTTAAAAGCATTTCCCATTTTCCACCTCAAAATTGTGTTATGATATAATAAAAGCAAGACTGGAAAGCATATGACACAATCTCTCATCACACGTATCAACTCTTATTACGATAACCTCAGTAAATCTGATCAAGCCATTTCAAATTACTTGATTGAAAATATGGACAGTGCTGCGCGCTTATCCATTCAAGAATTTGCAAAGAATACGAAAGTCTCTACTGCAACCATTTCGCGGTTTGCCAAAAAAATCGGTTTTGATTCATTCCAAGATTTAAAGTTAGCTATCCATAGTACTGAAAAATTTAAATCCGACAACTTTTTCAGTGAACTATCGCCAGAAGACAGCTATAAAGATATTCTTGCCAAGAACTTTACAAGTAATATTTCTTCTCTCAATGCCACCTTGCAGCTGATAGAGAGCGAAACATTGGATAAGGTTATGAATATCCTCTTATCCGCCAAAACATGTGGTTTTTTTGGTCTTGGTGGCTCTAATGCCGTTGCTTTAATTGCTTACCATAAATTTTTGCGTATGCCACTGCAAACGGTATATCATCAGGATTTTCATTACCAACAAATGTTGGCTTCTAAGCTGACGGAAAAAGACTGTGCTTTCGTTATTTCACATACCGGAAAAAACAAAGATACACTGAAGATCGTTGATATTTTGAAGAACAATCACGTCCCTGTGATTGCCATCACATCATTTGCCAACTCAGCCTTAGTGAAAAAAAGCGACCTGGCACTTATTTCAATAGCTGAAGAAATATCTTTTCGGCCTGAAGCTGTCGCTTCAACCGTTTCTCAAATTAGTCTTCTCGATGCAATCTTTTTGATGTACGGCATGAAAGCTCAGGATACAATCGAAGATACTTTAGAAAATATTCGAGAAGTAATCAGCCAAACCCGTTTAAATTAAACGAGAAAGTTAATGATAAAGGAGGACCAAAATGGCATTTACTGAAACAAAAGGACGCTATGCAAGCTATGGAACTGTCTCTAGTATTCCTGGTGAAATCATTGACAGTTTTTGGTTCATCATTGACAATCAGCTAAAAGGCGTTATCCCGCTTGAGCCCCTTATCAATTTTGAATTACTCAACCAAAAAGGACTGCTCTCTGTGAAATTTTCACAGCCTCACAATCCTTTAACTCTTACGGTTGATTTCCAATATCCTTTTAATAATTCTTGGCCACGGCATTTCCATGCTGTTGATAATAATGGTAAAGAAACCACTATCTCTTCACAAGAACGTTAAACAAAAGTCTCCAGAAGTTTATCTGGAGACTTTTTAAATTTCATAATAGACGAGTTCTGGGGGGACACCAAACCTAATTGGTAAAAAGGTTAACCCGATACCGGCATTTACAAAAAGTTTTGTATGTATTCCTAAGGTATAAAGACCAGAATCATACATCTTTGACCCATCATTACGTAAGCGCAAATTACCAAGACGAATTTGCCCACCATGACTATGTCCTGCAACGACTAAATCATATTTTTCAGGAAATTCTACTTGTAAAATGGTATCCGGCTCATGAATCATTAAAATCGAAAACTTTCCTTGCTCAGGAACCATACTAAAATTTGGTTGCCCTTCACGTAAATCATCAAGCCCCGTTAATGCTACTGGTCCTGACATGAGCGATTGATTGGTAAGTACAGTAAAACCTGCTTCCTCTAAAAAAGTTCTTATATAGTGCGCGTACCCTTCATACGAAAAATCATGATTGCCCAAAATCGCAAATTTTCCTAAAGGTGCTTCAAGTTCTGCTAAAATTTCTTTTACTTTATCAACATCATGCGCTTGCGCCCAATTGACTTTATCAAATAAGTCGCCTGTGAACAAGATCAAATCAGGTTGTGTTTTTCTTATGTGTTTTGCAAATTTTAAAAAGCGGCGTGGATGTGTATGCCAATTAAAGTGTGTATCTGTAAAGTGCGCCACTTTCAGCCCAGCTGTGTTTGAAATTCTCACTTGTCGCACACGCATAAAATGCGGTTCAAGGAAAATCCCATAAGCCAAAAGGCAAAAAAGTAAAATTATAATCCATGTCATTGCTTTATTTTACCACATTCAGAATTTTTATTCTTCATAAAAATTCTATTAAAAAAAGCAGAGCAGCTTTCCTTATCTTTTTATTTACACCTGTAGCATACGAATGTTCCATATGAGGGGAATTATAAAGTCACTAAATGGCCTGGCTCTGGGGGACTATCCGCCATCACTCTAGCTCACTTTAAAAATTCCAGAAAGATCAACAAACTGAAGGTAAGCCACATCCCTAAAAATTTTTTGAAATCCTTCCTCGTTTTCTCTTCTCTTCCTTAAATTCTTTCATCCCTTAATATAAAGAACTGGGCAAGTAAAATATTCCTGGAAGAACAAAAAAACACCCGAAGGTGCTTATTTATTTCTTAGTTTTCGTCAGAAGCTACGAATGGCAAGAGAGCCATAACACGTGCGCGTTTGATAGCTGTAACCACTTTACGTTGGTTTTTAGCTGAAGTACCAGTTACGCGACGTGGCAAGATTTTACCACGTTCTGAGATAAAACGTTTCAAGAGTTCAGTGTCTTTGTAATCAACAACTTCGATTTTGTTAGCTGCGATAAAGTCAACTTTTTTACGGCGTTTGAAGCCACCACGTTTTTGAAAAGCCATAGTGTGTTTCTCCTTATATTATTGTATGATGTTGTTGATTAGAAAAAACAAAATGTTTTTCTAATCAACAAATAAGAGGCTCAGACAGACATTTAGAAGGGCTGTCTTAATTGTTAGAATGGAAGGTCATCATCTGAGATTTCCATTGGTGAGCCACCAAATGGATCTGCATCACGACCAAAATCAGGTGTTGCATTTCCTGCTGAGCTGTTAGAGCCAGCAAAAGGACGATTTTGTGATTGTTGTTGCTGTGGTGCAGAATATGAACCAGAGCCACCTTCACGTGCGGCACGACTCTCAAGCATTTGGAAGTTATCAGCCAATACTTCAGTCACGTAAACACGTTGACCTTCTTTGTTCTCATAATTTCGCACTTGAATACTACCTGTTACACCAATCAAGGCACCTTTTTTAGCCCAATTTGCCAAGTTTTCAGCAGATTGACGCCAGATGACACAGTTAATGAAATCAGCTTCACGTTCGCCTTGCGCGTTTTTAAAACGACGGTTAACAGCAATCGTAAATGTAGCAACCGCAGTATTTTGCGGTGTATATCGCAGTTCAGGGTCACGCACAACGCGTCCGACCAAAACAACATTATTAATCATGATGCTTCTCCTTTAAATTTGTCCAGCTAAACTAGAATTAAGCTTCTACTTTAGTGATCATGTGACGAAGAATGTCGCCGTTAATCTTAGCAAGACGGTCAAATTCGCTCAAAGCTTCTGAATCAGTAGCAGCTTCAAGAGTTACGATGTGGTAGATACCTTCGCGGAAGTCTTGAATTTCGTAAGCGAGTTTGCGTGTTTCCCAGTCTTTAGACTCAAGATTAGCAGCACCGTTGTCAGTCAAGATACTATCGAAACGTTCAACGAGGGCTTTCTTTGCTTCTTCTTCAATGTTTGGACGAATAATATAAAGAATTTCGTATTTTGTCATTGATTTTTCCTCCTTTTGGACTAATGACACAGGTTGGAGCCTGTGTAAGTTATGAGTTTTTACTCACAAGTATATATTCTATCAAATTTAGCTGCTTTTTGCAAGCTGGTTTATCTTATTTTATTCTATTATAAAATAAAAAAATAACCCTCTGTCACTGCAGAAGATTTTTCATTGTTTTTATCACTAAGCCACTACATCCAGGACATTCGCTGGAATGTAACGATACTCACCTTCTTTCGATTGATAATAACCAAGCTTTTTCACAATAAAATGTAACTTACAGCGGCTGTCAAAGCGCTGATATAAGTGGGAAATCTCCCCTTGCTGGCTACGGGTTACGCATACAATTTTTTCTCCCGCGTAAGTTGGAGATACATATTTTGGGGTAAACGTCATAGAAAACCACCTCCAGATATAGTTGAGATGAAACCGTAATCATCTCTCCTTATATTATAACTCTTTTTAGTCTCTAAAACAAATCCCTCGATTTTTTTTAAATATACGGGCATTAAAAATTCTGTTATTTTAAACAAGATTATGTATAATTATTCATTCCTTGCAGGCTCGTCCTTGACATCCCCCTCAAATTAATCTAAAATGTTCATAAATACTTAATAAACGATAGAGGTCGCAACCAATAATAAGCTAAACAGAGCTAGAGCATGCTGAGAAGTTTAGCCCAGGAGCGGTTGCCGAAAGAAAAGTCATGCTCACAGACTTTTCTTGGTTTAGCGGGAAACACCTGTTAAACTGTCGTGGTCTTACTATGACCACGATGCGCTATTCGGATGAAAGATCTTTCTGACGTTTAGCAATCTCTAGGGATTGCTTTTTGTATTAATATTTATAAATTTAGGAGAGAAGTAATGGACAATACTTCAAATAATGAGGCCACGCCATCCACGCAAGTCAAACGTGGCCTTAAACATCGTCATTTAACAATGATTGCCTTAGGAGGAACTATTGGTACCGGGCTATTTGTTGCATCAGGCGCAACGATTTCTCAAGCTGGACCTTTAGGTGCGTTAGTTGCCTATGTCGCTATTGGACTCATGGTTTTCTTTCTTATGACGTCTCTAGGAGAAATGGCTTCCTATCTCCCAGTATCTGGCTCTTTTGCTTCTTTCGCTGACCGCTATGTAGATAAAGCTTTTGGCTTTGCTATGGGTTGGAACTATTGGTTTAACTCCGCAATTACTGTGGCGGTTGAGGCGGCTACAGTTGGTGTCATTATGCAATTTTGGTTGCCCCATGTGCCTACATGGATATGGTCAACTATCGTGATTGCGCTTATCCTCTTGGTTAACCTTATTTCAGCTAAGGCCTATGGTGAAGCAGAATTTTGGATGGCGACAATTAAAGTCATCGCTGTTATCGCCTTTATCGTGATTGGTATCGCAACAATTTTTGGGGTTATGACTTATAAACCAGATGTGGCACGCAATCTTTCTGCCGGAGGAAATCATGGTTTTGTCGGTGGTATTGGAGGTATGATTGCTGTCTTCATGATTGCAGGTTTCTCTTTCCAGGGTACAGAAATCGTTGGTATCGCAGCCGGTGAGTCAGAAAACCCTGAGAAAAATGTACCTTCAGCGATTAAGCAAGTTTTTTGGCGGATTATTATTTTCTATTTCCTCTCAATATTCGTAATCGGTGCCTTGGTTTACTATAAAGATCCAAGTCTCCTCCGTGCAGCGACCCAAAGTGACATTACTGTTTCTCCATTTACCTTGGTATTTGAACGTGCTGGCTTAGCCGCTGCTGCATCAGTTATGAATGCTGTCATTTTAACCTCCGTTATTTCCTCTGCTAATTCTTGGTTATATGCTGCTTCCCGCATGCTTTTTGGCATGGCAAAAGAAGGGCATGCGCCAAAAGTCTTCGCTAAAACAAATACAAGCAACGGTGTGCCAATTTATGCAATTTTAGCGACTGTTGCCATTGGTCTTTTGGCCTTCTTAACAAGTATCTTCGGAACTGAGATTTATTTCTATTTGGTTGCTGCTTCTGGTTTGTCCGGTTTCTTGGCTTGGATTGGAATTGCTATCTGTCACTTCCGCTTCCGCCGTGCTTTTATTAAGCAAGGCCATAAACTTTCTGAGTTAGGCTACCATGCCAAATGGTTCCCTATTGGACCAATTATCGCTCTTATTCTTTCAATCATTATCGTTATCGGGCAAATTACTACTGTAACGATGAATGCACAAAGCATCATCACGACCTACCTTGCTTTACCACTCTTCTTGATTTTATATTTCTCTTACAAAATCGTGAAGAAAACAAAACTCATTCCGCTTGAAGAAGTCGATTTAAGCCGCGAGATTGATTAAAACAAATAAAAAAAACGCCACAAGGCGTTTTTTTAGTCATTAATTACTTTCACTTTTTCACCAAAAAATTCTTTGGCCTTACTGACAAGGGCTTCTTCTGCTTCTGGCTCAGATTCCGTGTCTTTTATCACATGCTGCTCTCCTTTTTTAAGGCTTAAGACATACTCTTGACGTACAGCCTGCCAATCTTGCTCTGCTAAAGCAATAATCTCGGGCGAAAATCCCAGTATTGATGACATTAAATTGCCAAAAGTTAACTGTAGGTTTTCATTTTCTGTAACGCGCTTGGCTAAATTACCATGAGGAAAAGTAACCACCACAAAATTACTTGAGGCTGCCACAGGTGCGGTATTATTGATTAAGGCACGATCTGAAGGTTTGGTAAAGCTAGAAACAATCTCAGGCCATGCACCATAAACTGCTTGGCGTGCTTCGTTGGTCGCTTCCTTTAGAGCTTTAAAAACCAAATCTTGATTTACAGTGTACTTTTCAGTCACTGTTTTTGTTTTCACTTGCTGCTTAATTTGAACTTCTTGACTGACAGTGGATACCACAGTTTGGCTTCCCGTTTCTGCCAATTTAGCTTTTAACTCTGCAACTTCTGCTTTTAAGGCTTGAAGCTCATGGTTCAAACTTTCCGGAAGTTCTTTAGGTTCAACAGATGAATAAGCTCCTGTATCCACAAGACGCATTGTCATCACATCAGCAGCAATTTTGCTCTGGGTCGTTTCTTTAATAATTTTTAGAGACTCAATCGCAATGTTGATCCATTGGTAAAGACGGGGACGTGGGATTTCATTGTCTCCCTTCAAAAGCAAATCACGGAAATAAGTTAAGAGATCTTCCGTAAAGCGCAACATATTTTTACCTTCAAGAAAAATTTTCTCTAAGGCATCAAGTGCAGTTGGTCCATCTGAAGCTGCCAAAGCTGCAACATAAGAGACAAGCGCTTCATTAGCAATGGAGCCTGTCACTAAGAGAGCATCCTTCTCTGCAAGCTTGCCATCAGAAAAACTTAAGGCCTGATCCAATAAACTCAACGCATCACGCATCCCTCCCTCAGCAGATTTTGCAATAACATCAAGTGCCGCATCTTCAAACTCAATCTTCTCATCTGCTAAAACTTCTGCTAAATGCTGACGAATATCACGCGTTGTAATTGCTTTAAAAGCAAATCTTTGCACACGGCTAATAATTGTTGCCGGAATTTTTTGAAGCTCAGTTGTTGCTAAAACAAAGATAACATTATCTGTAGGTTCTTCCAAGGTTTTCAGCAAAGCGTTGAATGCCCCCGTTGACAGCATATGAACCTCATCGATAATATAAACCTTATAATTTGCGCGACTCGCTGCATAAGTTGATTTATCGCGAATCTCACGGATTTCGTCCACCCCATTATTTGAAGCGGCATCAAGTTCAATCACATCCTCAAGGCTTCCTTGGGTAATGGCCTGACAAATATCACAAGTGTTACAAGGCTCTCCCTCTTTTTGATTCGGGCAGTTGATTGCTTTGGCAAAAATTTTTGCGGCGGAAGTTTTCCCTGTCCCACGCGGACCACTAAAAAGATAGGCATGAGAAATCTGCCCATTAACGATAGCATTCTTTAAGGTTGTGGCCACCACTTCTTGGCCAACCATCTCATCAAATCTTTGACTACGGTATTTTCTATATAAAGCTTGGTAAGCCATTTTTCATTCCTTCTAATAAAGGTCTGGCTCTGCGCCAAGACCGAGCTCTTCATTGATTCGGAAAAGAACATCACGTGCCAGTATGGACTGATCAATATCGGCAGCATTATAATTTTTCATTGCCTTGTAAATCGCCCATACACGAGCGCGGATGACTGTTGCCCTATCGGCTTCAGCAGCAGAGAAAAATATCTTTCTTTGTTTCTCATCAAATATTTCCCATGCAATGGTCAAATCACAGGCAGGATCGCCAATTATGGAAGCTGCTGTTTCAGCCACCCCCGAAAATTTATCGGCTCTCTTCCACACAGTGTCCAAGTTCAACTCTCCATGTAAAACAACCGCGGGCTTGGTCCATGCATTTTTAGAAGCTTTATCCCAATACAAGCGTAAACCTTCTACAGGTGCAATTCTTTTCATTTGGTCCAACAGTGTCAAAAATTCAGCTTCAATGACCGGCAACATTAAGGCTGGATTTTCCGCTCCTGTTGCTTCTAATTGGTGCAGCTGGTACACAAAATTACCCAAATCTTGAGCAAATGCTTTAGGTTGAGCCAAAGGATCAAAACCTACAGGACACACCTCACTGGTACCAAATTTATCTGCTATAAAGTTATTCACTGTTTCTTTCATCGTTTCCCTCGTTCAAAAAAATTTCCAATCCGTCATCTCTGACAAAATGTGGCAGAATTCTTCAAGATATTTTTGATCGACGTCATCATAAAAGGAAGTTTCTGAAGCATCCAAATCTAAAACTCCTTTTAATTCGCCGTCTTTAATGAGCGGTACTACAATTTCTGACAACGCTCGGCTGTCGCATGAAATATAGTTTTTATGTTCTTTAACATTGTCAACAATTAATGTTTGACGTTTCTCTGCGGCTTCACCGCATACTCCAGCGCCTAACTTTATTTCGACACAAGAAACCCCACCTTGAAAAGGACCTAAAATAAGTTGTTCGCCGTTGTACAAATAAAACCCTACAAAGACTTGATTAGGCAAGAAGTCATTGAGAAGAGCTGATGCATTGGAGAGATTTGATAATGTATAGTTTTGTGCTGAAAGTAAACCTTTCAGTTGTAGATTAAGGAGTTCATATCCTTCAATTTTTTCGCTTTTATTCATCTTATAATTATAAACTTAACCCGTAATAGAGTCAATACTTGCGGTTAAATTATCTTTTATAAATATCTTTGGCTTTCATTTTCTCTAGCTCTTTATTTATCTTGCTTTTTCTTGACTCTTTTCCTCCTTGATACAGCATGATTAAGACGAAAAGCCCAACAAAAGGCATCACAATATCCTTAAAGTTAAAACCGAGAGCGCCTCTGTATAAGAAGACACCCACAGCGGCCATGAAAGCAAGCGGAAGCAAGGCGCCCAGGTACTTGTTTTTCTCTATAGCCCGCAAATGTCTGAAATGCGATAATAACCCCAATTATTGCTATCTCCATTAAATGATTCATCTCAAATCTCCCTATGTTTTTTTATAATCTCTTTGGCACTACTCAGACTCACTTTTTCATCGATAACCATTTGCATAATACTTACTTCAAAGGAATCCTTTTTACTGTCATTCAGACCTATTTTCTCAATTAACCGATCTATACGCAACCGCACAGTAGGATAACTCACCCCATAATACTTGGCCAACTCTTTTAAAGAACCCGATGCAAAAATAAATTGCTTGATAAATTCTTGTTCTTCTTCTTCCAGCTTAAAAAACCAATCCATAATTTCTCCAAACTTAACATTATTTATTAAAGTTTAACATCATTAAAACCAAAAGACAAATTTTTTTATTTAAATAAATATCGATCACTTTTTTTATTTAAAAATTGTCCTCCAGAAGCTTTTGTGTCATAATAAAAATATGACTTTAGAAAAAACCCGTAAAGAAATTGATGCACTAGACGATCAAATTATTATACTTTTAGAAAAACGTATGTCCTTGGTCGAAGAGGTAATCACAGCTAAGGCAGAAGAAAATAGAGAGGTCTACGATTCTGATCGAGAACACTTTATTTTCGAAAAGATAAAAAAAAGGACAGAGAACCCCCAATACGAGCCTGCTATCCATTCTATCTATAAAGAAATTATGAAACGTTCCCGAGAATATCAAGAAAAAAATCGCTTTAAATAGCGATTTTTCCTTTCATACTTGAATGGAGTGCCATATATTCTAACTGTGGCAAGTCCAAAAGAACCACTTTACTGCTTTTGATTAAATCAGCAGAAAGGAGGGTATTCAAAAAGCCCTTAATTTCAGTCGTTCCTAATTCCAGACATTCTACAAAAATGATATGTTGCGGTGCTTTCAGTTGACCAAGCAATGCCTCAAAATCTTCTTGTTGAAGTGCAGTTTCTGGGTCCTTGCGATTAACAACCGTCAGATCTTCATTTTCTGACAAATATTTGGCGGCAAAGTCCTCAAACAGTGCACCATCAGCAGTTGTTTCTTGCGGTCCAGATACTGCATAGGCTCCTCTCTCCAACATCGCAAGTTTTGCAACCTGTCCATAGTCTAGTTTATCTATAATATTTTTTAAATTTTCTTTTATATCCATATGTCTAGTTTAGTCTTTTTAGTATAAAAATTCAAAAAAAGCATCTCAAGGATGCTTCTCTCTTTTAGTAAAGTTCCAAATAGTTATCGATTTCCCATTGGCTTACAAATTGTGCATAGCTCGCCCATTCGATTTTCTTGGCTTCAACAAAATTAACCAAAACATGCTCACCTAAAGCAGCCGTTACTACTTCATCTTCACGTAATGCTTTCACAGCATTATGCAAGGTCGAAGGCAGGTCTGTAATACCATGTGCTTTACGTTCACTTTCGGTCATTACATAAATATTCGCTTCCACAGCTTCTGGTGCGGTGATTTTGTTTTCAATCCCATCAAGACCAGAGGCAAGAAGAACAGCCATTGTCAAGTAAGGATTGGCTGATGGGTCTACTGAACGAAGCTCGACACGTGTAGACATTCCACGAGATGCGGGTACGCGAATCAGCGGTGAGCGGTTACGTCCAGCCCAGGCGATGTAAACAGGAGCTTCATATCCAGGGACTAAACGTTTGTAGCTATTCACTGTTGGGTTCGTGATTGCAGTATAGTTATAAGCATGCTTGAGTAAACCACCAATAAAGTAATTTGCAGCTTCCGAAAGTCCCATATCACCCGCTTCATCATAAAAAGCATTTTGCCCATCTTCTGTGAAGAGTGACATGTTGCAGTGCATACCGGATCCATTGATACCAAACTTAGGTTTGGCCATAAAGGTTGCGTGTAAACCATGTTTACGCGCGATGGTTTTCACGACAAGTTTAAAGATTTGAATATTATCACAAGCTTTCAAAGCATCGGCATACTTGAAGTCGATCTCGTGTTGCCCAACAGCTACTTCATGGTGACTTGCTTCTACTTCAAAACCGAGATCAGTAAGAACATTTACAATTTCGCGACGTGTATTTCCAGCCAAATCGGTCGGTGCCAGATCAAAATATCCACCTTTATCGTTTACTTCCAGTGTGGGTTCTTGATTTTCATCAAGCTTGAAGAGGAAAAATTCAGGTTCTGGGCCAAGATTGAATTTTTTAAAGCCCAATTTTTCCATATTACTAAGATTACGTTTCAATACACCACGTGGATCTCCTGGGAAAGGTTGTCCTTCTGCTGTATAAACATCACAAATAACGCCAGCTACTTTTCCATACTCATCTCCCCAAGGGAAGATAATCCATGTGTCCCAATCTGGATAAAGGTACATATCTGATTCATTGATACGGACAAAACCTTCAATTGAACTGCCATCAAACATCATCTTGTTGTCAAAAAGTTTGTCTAACTGTTCGTCAGTTGCTGGAACTTCTACGTTTTTAAGCGTTCCTAAAATGTCGGTAAACATTAGGCGTAGAAACTTAATATTTTTTTCTTTGACATCACGACGGATGTTTGCTGCTGTGATTCCCATAATACGGCTCCTTTTAAGAATAAACGATGCTTCAATTTCCTTAATGTAAGTTTTTCTTACATACGCGGCTGGTTAAAATGAGTGGATGTCGGATGTCCGAAACGACCTTGCTGTGCAAATTCACGTTCTAAAGCAAGATGTACTTCACTGATGGAGAGATTTTTCATAGCTTTTTTCTGTCTTTGAGCATAGATGCGCTTAATATCAGCGATATTATTGCCTTCCGACAGCAAGTCAGCAATATCAAAAACAATCTCAATATCATTAAGAGAGTACATGCGGCGGTTGCCTTCGTTACGCTCTGGAAAAAGTAAACCTTGTTCCTCATAATAGCGAATTTGTCGCGCACTCAATCCTGTTAGTTTCATAACAGTACCAATAGGTAGCACTGCTAGGGAGTGTCTCAATTCACGTTCTTTCACCCGTCATCTCCTCAACTTCAACTCTATGGCCATATTATAAACCTAGTTTTATCTCTTGTCAAAGGTTTATGTCATATCATATAACATCACTTGCCATTATTTTCTAAAATATTTAAACAACCTTCTTTTACCAGACGATAAGTTTCCTCGAAATCTCCCGTATACCAAGGGTCCGGGACTGATTTATTCAAAAGCATTTTTATTTTATGTTTTTGATCTGCAGGAGCCATTTTCTCTAAATTTTCTTTATTTGATTCATCCATTGCAATAATTTGATCAAAATATTGAAAATCTTCTTGTGAAATCTGCTGGCTTCCTTTAGTAGCATCAAATGGGATACCATATGCGGTTAAAAGAGTACGTGTCCCTGGATGGATGGGATTCCCATGTTCCCAGCTCGACGTGGCTCTACTTTCCACCTCGAAATTTTTTCCCTCTTTTTCAACTTTTTCAACTAAGTCTTTCATGACAAACTCAGCCATGGGGCTTCGACAAATATTACCTAAGCAGACAAATACTATTTTTTCCATATCTTCATTATAGCACAGCTCTGGGTATAAAAATTATCATATAAAGAAAATTTACTCAAGTAAGACGTATAAAAAATACTCCATATGGAGTATTTTTTATTTCTCTTGATAAGGGTAACCCAAATGTTCATAAGCTTTAGGTGTCGCTTTACGCCCTTGCTTCGTTCTCATGATAAAGCCCTTTTGAATCAGGTAAGGCTCATACATATCTTCGACAGTCTCTTGATCTTCTGCTATATTAACCGCCAGCGTCCCTAAACCTACAGGACCTCCATTATACATTTCGATCATTGTACGTAAGATTTTTTGGTCAATATAGTCAAGTCCCGCGTTGTCCACATCTAAAATCTGAAGTGCTTTATCTGTGATTTCTTTATCTACACGGCCGTCACCCATAATTTGCGCAAAATCTCGAACGCGCTTCAGCAGACGATTTGCGATACGTGGGGTACCTCGGCTTCGCAATGCAATCTCAAGCGCACCTTGGTCTGCAATCTCCACTTCAAATATATCTGCTGTCCGTTTGACGATTTCCTCCAGGTCACGTTCAGTGTAATACTCCATATGTGCCGAAATTCCAAAACGTGCACGCAGAGGATTTGAAAGCATCCCAGCTCGCGTTGTTGCACCCACTAATGTAAAAGGCGGCAAATCCAAATGAACCGAGCGGCTGCCATCGCCAGACCCTAGCATGATATCAATGTAGAAGTCTTCCATGGCAGAGTAAAGAACCTCTTCTACTTGCATCGGCATGCGGTGGATTTCATCAATAAAAAGGACATCTCCTGGCTCAAGCTCGTTCAAGATAGCAACTAAATCTCCTGGTTTTTCAATTGCTGGTCCAGATGTTTGTTTGATGTTGACCCCTAGCTCATTCGAAATAACAAAGGCCATGGTTGTTTTCCCCAAGCCGGGAGGCCCAAAAAGAAGCACGTGATCCAGTACTTCTTCACGTAGTCTTGCTGCTTTGATAAATATTTCAAGTTGTTCTTTAACCTTGTCTTGACCGATGTATTGATTGAAAAATTGAGGCCTTAAAGACTTCTCAACCATCATTTCATCTTCAAGTGGTGTTGCTGATAAGTTTTCGTTCATTGTTTTTATTATAACAAAAATCCGTGTTGTACGGATTTTATTTCATCATTAATTTGAGAGCGGCCTTAATATACTCTTCACTGGTCAATCCAGATTCAGCTTCAAGTTTCTTCTGAATTTTCTTAAGTTCAGTTGCTTTATAGCCTAAGGCTTGCAAAGCTTCAATCGCTTCAATAAGAGCTAGGTTTTCATTTTGAGCCGCAGTTTTGACCATTTCAGCTGAAGCTGTGGCATCAAATTTACCAGCTAAATCCAGAACCATCTGCATCGCTGTTTTTTTACCGACACCTGGAAATTTCGTCAAATACTTAATGTCACTATTGTCGATCGCATGAACAAGGCCCACGTTATCATCTGCAGCAATGATTGCTAAGGCAGATTTTGGACCAATGCCTGAGACACTAATCAAACGTAAAAACAAAGATTTCTCTGCATCATCCATAAAGCCATATAAGCTATGTGCATCTTCCCTAATCACTTGGTGCACATATATTTCAATTTCTTGATTCATCCTATGCGACCAAGCATAGGGATTTGCTACATTGATGAGGTAACCAATATTGGCAACATCAACAACGATATATGTTGGTGTAATTTTAACTAACTTACCTTTGAAGTATTCGTACATTAGTCCTCATCACCTTCTGTGTTAATAAAGTCTTGGATAATAAAACGTGGGCGTGCTTTAACTTCAAGGAAGATTTTACCAATATACTCACCAATAATCCCAAGGGCCAAGAGTTGAATGCCACCTAGCCCAATAATAGCAACCATGATTGAGGCCCAACCCGTCGTTGGGAAGCCGCCGATGAAATGACGCGCCACAACATAGATTCCAGCTACAAAAGCAAGCAGGAACATCGTCAATCCAGTCCAGAAAATAAAGCGCATAGGTGTTGCTGAAGTTGAAGTAATCCCATCAATCGCAAAACTCACCATTTTTTTGAGGGGATACTTGCTTTCCCCTGCAAAACGTTCCCCACGTTTATAGTAAACATTAGTTGATTTATATCCTACAAGAGGAACCATTCCACGTAAAAAGAGGTTTACTTCTTCATACTCAGCCAAACCATTTAAGGCACGACTGCTCATCAGGCGGAAGTCTGCCGAATTAGGCACAGATTCACTGCCTAGTTTCTTCATCAAGCCATAAAAAGCCATTGCTGTACGACGTTTAAATGCCGTATCTGTGTCCCGATTATCACGGACGCCATAAACGACTTCGTAGCCTTTTTCATACTCTTCAAGCATTGCATCAATAGCATTGATATCGTCCTGTAAGTCTGCATCCATTGAAATAACGGCATCTGCTAAGTCTTTAACTTGCATTAAACCCGCCAAGAGCGCATTTTGATGGCCTCTGTTACGTGAGAGATTGATCCCACTAAACATCGGATTAGCCGCATGTTTTTCTTGAATTTTTTCCCAAGTACTGTCTCGCGAACCATCATTAACATAAACAACGCGGCTTTTTTCATCAATCTTCCCAGCTTTTTTCAAAGCTGCATATTTTTCTTCAAGGCGACGAGATGTTTCATCAAGCACCAATTCCTCGTTGTAACAAGGGACTACCATGTATAAAGTTGTCATTTTCCTTCTTTTCCTATTTTTAATTTATATTCTTCCAACTTGCGGCTTTAGAGAGATGTGTTTCTTGACGACGCCGGAACATTTTTTCTAAATCTCCACCATTAAAATGGACAATTGTTGGACGTCCATGCGCACAAGAGTAAGGATTCTCACAAGTAGCAAGTTCTTTGACTAATGCCCGTGCTGATTCTGCATCAAGCGGATGATTTGCCTTAATCGAGCTCTTACATGCCACCATTGTTGCTAAATCATGTCGGTATTTTTTGACTGAGAATTCTTTTGTCAAAAGGATTTCATCAATCATCTCATAAACCGTTTCTTCCAAGTCGTTTTCTTGAAGCCATGTGGGGTGTTCACGCAGAATGAATTGATTTTCTCCATATTCCTCAAGGAACAATCCAGCTTCTTCCAAAATATGTTTTCGGTCTAAAAACATCAAAAAATCATTCTTAGGTAGACTAAAGATATAAGGGGCCAGCAAAATTTGTTGGTCCATGCTGACTTCACCGATTTTATCCCGCCAATATTCATATTTTATACGCTCTTGAGCTGCATGTTGATCAATAATATAAAGACCATCTTGCGCTTGGCAAAGCAGGTAAGTAGCATGCAGTTGTGCCAGATATTCCAAATCAGGAAAGGCTGTTTTTCCTTCTATTCCTTTTGAGCTTTCCGGTGCTTGTTTTTCTTCAAGCACCACTTCTTCGAAAATAGAAGGTGTACTAGGGGCTTCTTCTGGAGGTAGAACTTTCTCCTGAGGGCTATTGTACGTCTCACGTACCTGAGTTTTATCCACAAAGAAATCCTGACTCACCTTATCATAGTAAAGGTTTGCTGATTTGCTCTCCCTTACAACTTCTGGTTGTTCCTCTACTTTTACACGTCGTGAATTGAGATTTTCCAATGCATCAGGAATTAAAGTTTGCTCCACAAAAACACTTTGAATAGCTTCTGTAATCAAGCGCATGAGTTCACGCTCTTTTGACAAGCGGACTTCTTGCTTAGTCGGGTGCACATTGACATCGGCTAATTGTGGATCAATCTCAATAGAAAGCACAACGATAGGGAAACGTCCCACCATCAAGCGGTTGCCGTATCCTTCAAGAATTGCACGATTCAGCAAGAAATTTTTGATGAAACGTCCATTTATCATCAAGGTGATATAATTACGGTTAGCACGCGTCAGCTCGGGCAGGCTCACGTATCCCGAAATCGTAAAGTCTAAATCTTCCGCCTCCACTTTCAACATTTTTTTAGCGGTTGGCAGGCCGTAAACACTGGCAATAACTTGCCGTAAATCACCATTTCCTGCCGTTTTCATCAGCTCTCTACCCTCATTGATCAGCGTGAAAGAAATCTCAGGGTGAGCCATACTTTGGCGATTAATAACATCCGTGATGTGGCTAAGTTCTGCTTGCAAGGAGCGGATATATTTTAAGCGTGCCGGCGTATTGTAGAAAAGGTTTTGTACAGTAACCTTGGTCCCTTCTCTTTGGGCAATTGCTTCTAATGCGTCCACTTTTCCACCATGACTTACCAAGCGCGTGCCGGACTCTTCATCCGTCACACTTGTCTCGATAGAAAATTCACTGACCGAAGCAATTGAAGGCATCGCTTCACCCCTAAATCCAAGCGTACGTATTTTAAACAAATCCGCTTTATTTTTGATTTTACTGGTTGCGTGCCGCTTTAAAGACTTAGCAACATCTTCTTTTTCAATCCCCGTTCCATTGTCAATCACTTCAATGAGCCGTAAGCCACTCTCTTGAATTTTCACAATGATACGCGTTGCACCAGCATCAATGGAGTTTTCTACTAATTCTTTTACAACGCTAGCAGGCCGTTCTACGACTTCACCTGCTGCTATCTGATTCGCAAGTGATTCATCAAGTTCGATTATTTTTCCCACTTATTCAGACCTCCGCATCAAGTGACTGTTTCGCTTTTTCATAGTCAGTACTTATTATAGCATATTTTCAAGAGACAAATTTGAAAGCTGAAGAAGCTTCTTGATAACAAAGAGAACCTCTCCTGAAATACACCGGAGAGGTCTCTCATATTATCACTTCGTCAATCTATTTTTAATACTGAAGCTGATCCATATTACTGAATATAGCTGCGCCAATAATCATAAAGAAAAGCAAGAGAAGAACGGTAACTACTGCACCAATGATAAAGGCGACTAAACCGGCACGGTTCCAACCGTCCATAACCTTACGAAATTCTTCTTCATCACGGTAGCGATTGTCTGGATTTTGTAGCGCCCAACGTTCTCCATTGAGACCGAAAACAATAGCCCAAACAATACCAAAAATCCAGCCAATCCAAGGAATAACCACAAGTAAACTGAGCAAACCTAGGTAAGAGCGATTCGCTACACCAAAGAAGACAGGCATCGCCATTGCGCCCCAGTTCCATTTTGGAGTTATTCCTGATTTGACACGGTTGTCTGCCAAAAATGGCTCATCTGCATAATTATACTGAGAAACTTTAGGTTCTTCAGTTGCTTCTTTGTCAGCAATAAAATCATCTTTTAATTCTGCAACAGGTGCTTCAACTTCTTGCTCTGTAATAGTCTCTCCACTTTCCACTGGCTCATCAGCAGGAGAAGGTTTATCTGTCTCTGACACAACAAGAATTTCTTCCTCTGTCACTTCAGGAGCTGTGTCAACACCCTCTTCTACTATAGCTTCAACAGCTTCAACTTCGGGGACCTCAGGTGTTTCGAGGATTTTATCTTTATCTTCCGCCATATACTCTCCTTTTAACGCTTCTTTATTTACTTCATTCTAACAATTTTGCCATTAAAAACCAAATCTTACAGCTTGTCTTTGAGATCCCATAAAAAGTTCAAAGCTTCGCGTGCTGTCATATTATCAACATTCGTTTCTTTTAATCTCTCAATCAACTCTTGATGGTTATCTTCAAAAGTGAAAAGGCTCAATTGCTCTTTTTCAACTACGGGTGCTTTACTCATCACAGGCTTATTCTCCAACTTTTGCAGAATAATATCGGCACGTTCAAGTAATTTTGTTGGTAGTCCTGCAATTTTAGCCACATGAATACCATAGGATTTATCTGCTGGACCTTCCGTAATCTTATGCAAGAAAGTCACATCACCACCTTTTTCCAAGGTAGCAACATGCACATTTTCTAACTCCTCAAGACTGTCTGCCAACTCCGTCAACTCATGGTAATGTGTCGCAAAGAGTGTTTTAGCATGAATATTATCATGAATATACTCAATAATCGACTGCGCCAAAGCCATCCCGTCATAAGTTGCAGTGCCTCGTCCAAGTTCATCAAAAATGATTAAAGAATGCGGCGTAGCATGTTGGATAGCATGATTGGCTTCCATCATTTCAACCATAAAGGTCGACTCTCCTGAGATTAAGTTATCACTTGCACCAATACGTGTAAAAATCGCATCAAATATCGGAAGTTCAGCAAGCTCAGCTGGTACGAAAGAGCCGATCTGTGCCATAATGACAATCATCGCAAATTGACGCATGTAGGTTGATTTACCAGACATATTTGGCCCAGTGATGAGCTGAATTGCGGTTTGATTTGGCAACTTAATGTCATTGGGTACATATTCTTGAGCACCAAGAACACTCTCCACCACAGGATGACGCCCTTTTACAATATTTACCTTTCGCTCTGGGGTAAAAATTGGCCGAGTATACTGGTATTTTTCCGCAACGGTCGCTAAGCTTTGCAAACAGTCGATACTGGCAATTGCTTTTGCTAATTTTTGCAGGCGCGAGATATATTGTTCAGTCTCTGTACGTACCTGCGCAAAAAGATCATATTCTAAAACACTTGATTTTTCACGCGCTTCAAGCATAATTTCTTCGATTTCAGCCAACTCTTTTGAACCAAAGCGCTCTGAATTTTTCAAGGTTGCCTTACGATAAAAATGGTCAGGAACACTGCCAAGCTGACTTTGCGTAATATGGAAATAATAACCGTCTTTGCGGTTGAAATCAATTCTTAATGTCGAGATTCCTGTGTTGGCTTTTTCTTTCGCTTCCAATTCTGCTATCCATGAAGTACCGTTTGTTAAAGCTTCGCGATACTTGTCCAGTTGCGCATTATAACCTGACTTAATGACGCCCCCTTCAGTAATGACACGTTGCGCTGATTCATCAATTGCCTGACGTATTAAGGCGATAAGTTCTGGAATTTCATCCAGTTGAGAGATGAGGGGTTCCAGAACTGGATTGTTCATGGTCAGTAAAACATTTTTAATGCCCGGGACATTCGACAAGGAATTTTCCAACTGCAAATAATCCACGGGAAGAACTTTACCGAAGGACACTCGGGAAGCTAGGCGTTCAAGGTCATAAACACCTTTGAGCGCTTCAATCAAATCGGCACGTTCAAAGAAATTGTCCACGAAAAGTTGTACAACATCCGCACGTTTATTGATGGCGTCAGCAGAAATCAACGGGCGGTCGACCCAACTTCGGAGTAAACGTGTCCCCATAGCTGTTTTGGTTTCATCAAGCAACCAATAAAGAGTCCCATGCTTTTTTCCTTCTCGTTTATTGGCGGTTAACTCCAGAGAAGATTTCGTTGCAAAGTCCATTTGCAGAAAGTCTTTTATTTCATAGTGTTCCACTTCCTGCAAGTGGCTCAAGTCTCTTAATTGAGTACGGTTAATGTAGGCCAAGAGTTTTGAAGCCACTTGATTTTCTAAGGGAGAAAGTGTGGAAGCAATGTCTTCATAATCATACTGCTCTGAGACCATCACATTCAGTTGCTTTTCAAAGACTTGTCTGTCATCGTCTGATAGCTCATAACCCACAACAATCTCACGTGCCTTTAGGGAGGATATCTCACTGAGGGCTGCTGAAAAGTCGGAGAATTGAGTGGCTTTAAATTCGCCTGTCGATAGATCCATATAAGCCAGGGAAAATGTTTCAGAAGCTTTATCCAAGGCCACTAAAAAGTTATTCTCAGTTGTTAAACCCACATCTACAGCTGTACCTGGTGTAATAACTTGCGTAACCGCGCGTTTGACGATACCGACAGCCGTTTTAGGGTCTTCCATTTGCTCTGCCACGGCAACCTTATGGCCTAAATTCACAAGCTGCTCGATATATTGATCTGCTGAATGGTGAGGAACGCCTGCCATCGGAATCGGATTTTCTGCATTCTTATTGCGCGAAGTCAGAGATAATTCTAAAATTTGGGCTGCATTCACTGCATCTTCATAAAAAAGCTCGTAAAAATCTCCCATGCGAAAGAGCAAGAAAGCATCCGGATAATCAGCTTTGATATCAAGATATTGCTGCATTCCTGGTGAAATTTTTTCAGACATATAATTCTTCTTTCTTTTGAAAATTGTTTGCTTCTATTATAACATACAAAAAGCCAGCTCAAGCTTGGAGGTAAAACAAAAAGGACACAAGGTCCTTCTCCCAATAGCCTAATGTCCCAAGGCTTCATTAACTTTACTTTCAATTTCACCGGTCACATGATTCAAAAGAGCATCAACTGGCTGCATTTTTAAAAGATAATCCTCAACTAAGGGATCGTTTTTTAAAGACTTGTGTATCCTTTGGGCTGCATTGGATGTCTCTTTAAAGGCCTGCATTTTGCCTATTTTTTGATAGAGAACAGCTTCCTTTTGCAACTCCTTCATTTTACTTTGTTGCTCAAACAACTCTTTTTCTTCCTGTAAGGCGTTTTCTGCTTTTTGAAAAGACTTCACATAATCCAAATCAAGAATACGTGCAATCAATTTTTCTTTACTTGCATTATAAGGCATCTTCAATCTCCAAGGCTAATCGCTCTGCTGCCGCTTCATCCTTACAAATGAGCAATAAAGTATCTGCACCAGCCAAAGTCCCTAAAATTTCTGGACGTTGCTCATCATCAAAAGCATTAGCCAAAAGATCTGCCTCACCAAGGTGCGTGTGTACAACTACATTAACACTGGCGACATCCACTTTCAGCACAAAGTTCGTCAAATATTGCTGCAGCAGAGATTGTGACGGCGAATTAAGCTCTGTCAAAAAAACATAAAAGCTCTTGCCGTCTTCACGCTTTTTAATAATATGCAACTCACGAATATCACGTGACAGACTCGCCTGTGTAATCTTTACCCCTCTAGATTCTAGAACACTTTGAAGCTCTTCCTGTGTCGCAATCTTATTTTCAGAGATAATTTGTTTAATTAAATTTAATCGTTCTTCTCTTTTCATAGTCTCATTATAGCATAAAAATACTTAACAAAATATAGGAATAAAGCTATATTTGTCTTTATTTTAAGTTATTATTTATACATATTTTACCTCCTAGGATAAAAATATATACACCCGTCCTCATAATACCAATGAATAAAGAGACTTCTTCCTTGCTTCAACCCTTTCATCTTC
>ERZ1034962.73-NODE-73-length-55616-cov-9.090891_pt1 | contig 55616 bp, 78 predicted proteins | sample MGYA00520696_ERZ1034962 | MGnify/ENA primary metagenome ERZ1034962 (study PRJEB33766, sample SAMN09781770) | gut metagenome | biome: gut microbiome | host: Homo sapiens | place: Madagascar | study: EMG produced TPA metagenomics assembly of the PRJNA485056 data set...
CCAGTAACCATAGAACGCACCATCGTTCGAGCCATTGCTCGCGCTACCGCCGCGCAGAAGCACGGTGTTGTAGGTGTACACCCCGTTGTAAAAGTAATCCCCGACAGGATTGCTACTGTCTCCGCCCGTTTCAACGCAGAACGCCGGAATAGACAGCAAGCCGGAGCGGGACAGCAGTCCGAGCTTTTTGGTGTAACCTCCCGCCGTAGGCAAGACAAGCCCCGTATCGTAGTGAACGGTCGTGTCGAGAGCATCGTGGTTGTCCGCTTCCTCGTCGCTGTTCGCAATCCAGATATGGTGGTCATCCTTGTTCTCGTATGCACCGAGAATGTAGAGCCACATATTGCCGAACATCACGATACCGCGATAGTAGGCGTTACACTTGCCGTTCTCCCCGATGTAGCCGGATTTGCTTCCGATGGCTTCGTCGGCGACATTCACAAGCCCGTGTACCGACCAGTAGTTCGCGCCGGTGACAGTAACAGCTTGATCGAGCGTAACATCAAGGTACTGCGCGTCTCCGACATTCGGTGTTGCGGAAACGACAACGAACGAACCGACCTGAGTGCCTCCGTTCGATGTACCGATGTCAAAGATTGCGCCGGGGATGCAATACGCGCTTCCTGCCGCCGCAAGCACCTTGACGGTCGTGCTGTTGGTCGCGTCCTCCTGAATCAAATCGGATGACTGCCGGTAAAGGTTCGATACGCCGTTTCCAATGGCATTTTGCGTGTTCATCGTCGCAAATTCAACGACGCACAGCAGAGTGTCTGCATCGACGGAATAGATGCTGTCAAGCGTCGCGCCGAAATTCTTCGCGCGGGTGTGCAAGCCGCTCATGGAAATGCTTTTGGCGGGCATACCGACGGACGGGATAAGACAGCCTTTTTCTTCGCCTCCGATTGTCCTATTTTCCTTTCTGCCGTGCCACCGTCCGACGATTGCTTCGGGGTAGTGAACATACGAGCCGATTGCCTTTTCAGACACATCGAAATAGCGGTATGTATCGTCCTCCCAGCTCTTGCCCCAAAATTCGGGGCGGTATCTCCACACGCCGTTCGCGTCGTTGTAGGAGAAATCCACATCGCCCTCCCATGCCGTCACGCACTTTGTGATGCTGTCTCCTGCGGCAAGGTTGCGGTAAAGGTCGATACTGATGTTGCACAGCTTGATTCCCGCCCACGGGTAGATGCTGTCGAACGGGTTGGAATAGTTCGCGTTGACACTCCCGCGATGTGCGAAATTGGTGATGGTGGTCGGGAACGATGCCGCGTCATACATGCGCGTCATCTGTGCCTGTGTCTTGTTCCACCGTGCGCCGTAGTGACGGATGTTCGGGAGGTCGGTAATTGCCTTTGCGACATACTCTTTGAGACTCACGACGCTCTCACCGCTGTCTTTGAGATTTCCGTTGGCATCCAGCGCGGCAAGATGCTCCGCCGTTGCGCCGGAAACTTTATCCGCCTTTCCCGCCATCTCGGTCGGCGTAGAGCCGGAGTAAGGCAGAGCCGACCATGCGCTCGTTCCGTCACCGACTTTGATTTTGTGTTCGCCTTTGGCAGTCTTTTCGATTCCGAGTTCGCCTTTGTTCAGCACGATGTCGTTTGCCGCCCATTCGGCGGTCGTGCCATAGACATTCTTTACAATATCCATAGGTCTTTTTCCTTTCTTGATTTAGTGTGTGCTTTGGGTTCCGCAGTCGATGACGACGCTATGCGGCGAGTCAATCCACTCGCCGTTGGACGCGAGCACTCTGCGGTTGCTTCTGCCACTCTGCGGTGTGATGACGGTTGCGGTAGAGCCGGTCGCCGCAACGCGCCCTCCCTTTTTCCGCCTCTGTGTCGGAAGCGCGGCTACATCGCTTTCCGTATCACAGAGAAAGTCCACGATGCTGTCGTCGCTATCCTTTGCCTTTCGGCTGTTCTGTACGCTGATAGCCATGTTTACTCCTCCTCTCTGATGAAATCTTCGAGTCTGGCAATGTCGTTCATTGACATCTTAAGCTCGGAAAGCTCTTCGAGAGTGAAATCAAGGTTCGGTTTATCAATTTCGAGGTTTTCGACCTCCGCGAGAGCCTGTTTGCACTCGTCGAGTTTCTCTGTATTTATGAGGGCGTTGCCTTTCTCGTCATATCGTGTTTCGCCTTTCTTGTTTTTCAGACTGTATCTTTCAACAATCTCACCGAGTTTTGTCGCGTAGAACTCCTCGTGCTGTGTCGCTTCCTTACGGAATCGAAACAACTTGAAAGCGAGTTTTACGCCGACTTTTTCTCCGGCGTGTTCTTCGAGTGCGCGATGCGCGTTGATAATCTTTCCAAGAGTGATTTTTTCCATGACCTTTAATCCTTTCTTATCCGTTATAGGTTCCTTTTGAATAATCGTAATAGCCATCGTACTTGGAGTCCGAAATGCCAACAATCAGGCCGTTAAAAATCAGCAAATAGCGAGATGTCCACGAATCCGTCTGCACATGGAGTTGCCCCATTGTAAGTGCAAGTTTGTTGCTGACATATGTTCCATATCCGGTGGAGAGTTGCAGGCCGCAAGCCCGTATTCCGCCGTCAGCGCAAAACAGAGTTTTGCAACTCACGCCATTTACCGTTCCGCTCGTGCTATTCCACGGAATGTAATTCGTTCCGGCTTGCAAATACCCGATGCGTGAGCTTCCGTTGTAGAACCCGATTGTCGAATCAGAAATACTGATTCCGTAGCCGCTGTCCTTTAGGTTTGAGAATGTGCCGGACAGCTTAGCAGACTTTGCATACAACACACCATCGTGCGAAACTCTGAACGGGGCTGTTGACCAGTCTGAGTCACTTGTATATGCGACCGCAATCGCCCAAACGCCGGAAGATGGAATTTGGAAGCCCGTCCCCTTGCCGCTACTTGAACTGTAGCTTTTCAACTCATTCGTGCCTATCGTCCAGCCGCCAATTGTGCCGGTCGGCGCCACCAACTTTCCGCTGAATACTGCGCCCGATGCGTCGTCAACTCGGAATCCGGGCAAATTGATGTAATACGACGAATCGTCGTAGTTTGCGTTGATGTAGTAGTTACTGTTGTTTCCGAAATACAGTTTTCCAGCAACCGTGAGATTTTTAATGTCACCAGATGTCGCGTGTAATTCGCCCGTGATGGTCGCTTTTGTTGCGACGAGCGAGCCGTCTTTCTTTACATAGAACGCGCCCGCACCAAGCCCGATGCCATCCGTGCCAACATACACACCCGCCGTTTGGTTGGTTCCGAGATACGATGTTTGTGTGGCGTAGATGCTATTGCTGTTGATTGTGAATCCGCCAATTGTGCCGGATGGAGCTTGCAAAGCACCGCCGAAATAGGCGTTGTTTTCATCGACGCGGAAATTTTTCAGGTAAATATAATACGAGGAGTTCCCGTAGTTTGGGTCAATGTAGTAGGTCGAATTGTTCCCAAGCGACAACCTGCCCGTTACGGTGAGGTTCGCCAGCGTTCCGGCTGTTGCGCGAATTGTGCCTGTTATCTCTGCGTTGTTGGCTGTCAGTTTCCCTGTGCTTCCGTCGAGCGTGATGTTGTAATATCCGGTGCTTCCATCGCTTACGCCTCCGACAGAAATTCCATCCGTGCCGATATAGACACCGGCGATTGAATCCGAGCTCTTTGTCGTCTTTCCAAAGAAAATGAAAGAACGGGTGGAATTTCTTGCGACCGTAAAATCGCCGATACTGACGGTGTTTCCTGCGGCATTGATAAGCACATATCCGCCGGCGTTCCGAATCACGAGAGAGGTCGCGGTGATGTCGCCGTCGATATTCGCAGACTTCACATGGAGGTTTGTCGCGTCAATCTTTTCTGCGGTGATGCTTCCGGTTGTAATCTTTCCGCCGTCAATCGTCGTCGTTGTGTTTCCGTTGATAGCAGTGATAAGACCGGCAATGTTGATTTTGCTCGCGTCAATGGAAACCGCTTCGGCGCTCTGGTTGATTGTGGAGATAATCTTTCCGGAATCGACTTTCAGTAGAATGTTCTGCGTGTTAACCTCGATGCTTGCGCCAAACTGATTGAGCGCTTGCGCCAGCGTCGCGGTGGTGTAGCTCGTCGTTCCGTCCGTCCAGTCGATTTTTGAGCGCGTCCAGATATATTTGCCGCTCACCCATGTCGGGCAAGTCGTAACCCACGAGCCACCCGTCTGCGTCGCGTTTGACGAGGACAGATAATACTGCTCCTGAATACTGCTGATGCCCGTTCCTTGCGCACCTGCAGGACCTTGTATCAAACCAACATTTTCCCAATCGCTGTTGTTCCATACATAGAGATAGCCGTTTACAAGATAGCCGTCCCCCTCGTTTCCTGTCGGGTGTGCCGCTTTCAGAGCTTCGATGCTTTCGTAAGAGCCGAGAATTGTAACGCTCTTTCCGTCTGCGCCGTTTGCACCTGTGATGCAGGTTGCGTCGCTTTCGTTTGTTCCTCCGTTCGCATATGTCCAAACCGTCTTTTGCCACATATACTTGCCGTTTTCCCAAGCAGGGGCAACCGTCTGCCACCCCGTCTCCGGTGCGGTCGTATTGGAATCGGAAAGAGCATAGTACACATCCGCGCTCGTCAGCGTCGATGTTTTGTCGGCTTTCAGGGCGATTGCCGCTTCGTTGGCATCGGCTTTCGCGGAGATAGAAGCAATCGACGAAACATCGTCCTCGACGCTTGATTTCCATGTCGCAAGCGTCGTTATGTTCGCTTCGTTTGCGTCCGCTTTTGCTTCTGTCGCGGCGATTGTCGCTCCGGCGCTCGTTTTCCACTCGGTCAACTGCGTAATATTCGCTTCTGCCTCTGTGACCTTGATTGAGAGTGCCGCAACATCCCCCTCCGTGTCCGTGACACGGGCGATGATGCTGTTTATCTGCACCTCAATCGTCGCCGCCGCCATCTGCGCGTAATTGTTGCAGATGTCGGCAACCGCCACCCAAGACTCTCCGACGCGCTTATAGAGCGTTCCGGCGCTGTAAAGAACACGACGGATTCCGGTTTCCTCCGGCGTTTCGGTAATGTCATTCCGGCAATACCACAATTCATCTTCCGCGCCCGCTTGTTCTTCGGTGTAAAGCGCAACGGCATCGCCCCTTACCCATCCATCTCCATTCCATGTGTAGAGATAGCCGAGTTCAAAAACGATTTCCGCGCCGCCGGTTTGCACTCTTGCTGACGGACTTCCGCAGTCGATGATGCTCGCAGTGTATCTGTTTGTCATTCCGGCTTCCAGAATTGTCGCGCCGGTTCTGTCAGAGGCGGGGATTCCCGCATCGTGAATCGTGCGCCGTTCTGCAGATGCGTATGATTCAAGATGCGTTACTGTCGGCACATAGACTGTGCCTTTCTCCACGATGCCTCCGGCAAGCGAATAAGTGTAGCCATAAGTCGGAGAATATCGACCCACCACATACTTATCCTTTGAGAGCGCAAGAGCTTTTTCGTTCGTGGTTACAAGCGCCGTAATTTTTGCGGAGTTCTCGTCAGCTTCTGCCCCGATTGCCGCAATGTTCGTCTGCACTCCGGCAAGCACGGAATCTGTTTCGGTTTTCCACTTCGCCAAAATCGAGATTGACGCGGTGTTGTTTGCGGTTTTCTGCGAAATCTCCGCAATGGAGCTTTCATTGTTGCCGACTCTTTGTGCAAGCGATGTTATCTGCGTCCCTTGACTGTCGGTTTTTTGATTCAACTGCGCAATGCTCTCGCCGTTTTCGTCAACCGTCTTTGTCAGGGCGGAAATCGCCGCTTCGTTTCCGCTTGCCTTTGCAGACACTTGCGCAATGTCCGTTTCCGTCAGCGACACCCGCTGTGCCAGCGAGGTAATTTCTGCGCCCTGCGCGTTCGATTTCTGTTCGAGGATTGAGAGGTTGCTGTCTGCTGTTTCCTGCCAGCTTGTGATTGCCTGAATGGAGCTTGTATTTGCATCCGCCGTCGCCTTAATGTCCGCGATTGCTTTCGTCGCTCCGCTTTCGGAATCTCCAACCCACGAAACAAGCGCTTCAATCGTCGCGGCGTTTGCGTCCGCTTTTTGTGTGACATCCGTAATTGCCTTGATTGCTCCGCTGTTAGTATCGCCAATCCACGCGACAATGCTCTCAATCTTTGATTCGTGAGCTTCAACCGATGCTTGCAGTTCTGCAATGGCTTTGACTGCCCCGCTTTCTGTGTCTCCCATAAAGGTGAGCAGGGTTGTAATGTCGGCGGCGTTCGCATCCGCCTTTTGCGTGACATCTGCAATCGACTGTGTTGCTTCTGTTTTCCACGCAGTAAGCAGTTCGATTTTTGACTGCTCATCTTTTATCTCGGCGGTGATAGACACAACGGATTCCAGCAGACTGTTTATGCTCTTGTAAACATATTCGTCTGTTTTCGATGCCTTTGCAATCCAGAGACCGTTCCCGTCTTTCGTGCTTCTGCGGTACACGGTGTCCTTTTTGTACTCGACTCCGTCTGCCGTGTGCGACGCGGTGCAATACCACAGGTCGCCGTCAACCGCCTCCGCTTCTTCCTCGCCGGCGAAACGAATTTCCGACAGATAGTGCCATCCGCCGTCCTGCCATACATACGCATTGCCTTTGATAAAGGAATAATCCGCATTTCCAGCTTGCAGTCTCTGGCTCGGCGTTCCTGCGTACAGCGCATTTGCTTCGTCTCTGTTACTTTTGGGCGTTCCTGCGTCGTAAACCGTTCCTGCGAGGTTTTCGCGGCTATCAGACGGGTTTCCGCAGTCAATGATGTTTTCTGCGTCGCCAACGAACCTTTCGGCGTGCGTCTCGGTTGGTATGTAGATGATTCCATCTTCCATAACTGCGGCGGCGTTTTCGTATGTTCTCCCGTATGTCGGGGATTTGTCGCCGCAATAATACGGGTCAGACGGCACGGCGAGACCTTTCACAATATCCTTGACATCCATCTCGACCGTTTCGGCTTCGAGGAATGCGCTTTCTGCGCGATTGAATGCGTCCTGTGCTTTTTCATCCACAGCAACAACATCGCCCTCGATTTTTTCAACCGTATCCGCTACGCTGTTGACCTTTTCCTCGACCTCTCCGGTCTTTGCAAGAGCTTTTTCGGCAACGATAATCGCATCTTCTACATTCGCCTCAACAAGCGCCTGAGTGTAGCTCTGAATCGTTTCCGGCACACAAGACAGCGTTACCGTGTTGCTGTTTGGGTCGTCGGGGTATTCAACATACTTGACGATACTGTAAACGACCCGCAAGCTCCGTTCGGCAACCATGAGTGTGATTTTGTCGTGCATCCGTAGCGTCAGGTGTTCGTATTCGCCGTGGCTCTGTTTTTCGAGGTCTTGCACCTGACACTCGTAACTGCGCTCCGGCTTTGCCATTGCTTCCAGTTTCTCGTATGCGGCTTCAAGCAGGGATGTCGCAACCTCGTAACGCTCATCCACCCAGTAGGCGCAGACGGTCTTTGCCTTGTAATTCTTGTTTTCGATGTAATCTTTCCCACCGTTTATTTCGGCAAGGGTCAAGCCGTTCGCGCCGTAGGCATACAATCTCGTAGCAAAGTCTGTTGACGACCCCTGAAATGCAAGTGATTTCAGGTTAAGCTGGTCGGAAAGATACACGCCGTGCGTCCCGATTTTCTCCGGCACTCTGACTTCGAGCGTCTTTTTGAGCGTTTTCCACACGAGCCGGACATCGTATTTGCTTATGCAATCGTATATCGCTTCGTATGGTGTGCAATGCTCGTATGTTCTGCCTCGGTGCTTCGTGCATTGCTCCGCACCGATGATTGTCCATCCTGCCGGCAGATTGTCGGTCAGCACCTTTGCTATGAGTTGGTTCTGATATTTGTACCCGTGCTTTATCTCGGCTTTGAGGAAATCAAAGTCGATTTCACATTCGATTGCATCATCCTGAATTTTCTTTACGAGCCATGCGTTGTCTCCGTAATGGATGCTCGTTTCTTCGGAAATGACTTTGTAAACGGGGTGGCGAACATCAAGACTGAAAATCAATTTGTCACAGCCGTTTTCGAGGTGTTCGACCCGCCCGTTTTTTACATCGACAAGAGGCAACGCCTCTCCTGCCGCATTGAATACCTTGAGCAACATAGCGTCCGCCTCCTCTCAAAAATAAATCGGGTAATACTCAATAGTGACGCTTCCGTTCCCGCTGATTGTCACGGTGTTGTTTCCGGCTTTCAGCGTCGGAAACTCTGTGATGTCGGTCTTGTCAAAGCAGTTCACGCCGTCCTCTGTGATTTTTCCTGCAATGCCATCTATTACGACCGTGCTTCCGGTGATACCGCTCACCGTAATTCCGTTTATCGTAAACGATGTTCCGCCGCCAATCGCAATCGTGTACTTTACCGCCGCGTCCATATTGCCTTTGATGTTGACCGTGCCGGAGGCGGAGAGCGTTGCGCTCTCCTTAGCCCCGTGCCTGTATGCGGCGAGCGTGTATTCGCGCTGGAATATGCCCTCCGCAACTCTCGTCGGCTTTCCTGCATTTGTCAAAACGCCTCTGTAATAGAACCCGTCCGGCAGATACAGATCTGTTTCCGCAGTGAGCGTAAAGCCAAGATTTGTAGACGCGCTTTCAGCGAGCGCGTCCCTCTCTGCGAAAAATTCACACTTGATACTGACACTTCGCAACGGCATATCCGGCGCGAAAATCGCAGGAATCAGCCGTTTATTCGGCTTGAAATAGTTGTTTTTAAGGGCGACCGCGCCCGTGTTGTAGGACAAAAGCGACGCGCCGTAGGTGGCAAGCGCAACGCCGTTTACCCTTGTGGTGTCCTGTGCCATCACTTTTTCCTCCACGCAAGTTCTTTTTCGACATACGGCGTGATTACTCTTGCCGCTTCTTTGCCGTCGATGATGATTTGATTGTCGATGAATTTCGGGCTATTCTCGCCGTTTTCTTCATCGCCGTTGCCGTCGTCCTCGTCTGTCTCGGAATGCGCTCCAGCGGAGTTTTTGGAGGTCACAGCGGCATTGTAATACTCTCCCTGCGTTTCATCCACAGCCGTGCGCACATGGGCGACCATTTCCTGCGCGTCTATCGCGTCCATGATGTCGTCCTGCATCTTGGATATGGATTCCGTTGCTTCGTGCGAGTTCTCGTCAATACCGACCGCCAAACCGAGAACGAGGTTTTTGCCGATGACATTCTCGAATAGTTTCGACGGGGAGTGAATGCCGAAAAAGTCTTTTATCCTATCGACAATGCCATCAAACAGCCCTGAAATCTTCTCCCACAGCCATTCGCCCGCGTCTTTCATGCCGTTCCAAAGCCCCTTAATGAGGTTCAGGCCGCATTCCGCCATCTTCGGGATAAAACTTGCGAACGACTTAACGATGCCGGTGATAATCTGTGGAATCGCCTTGACGATTTCGACGATGATTGTCGGCAAGTTCTGCACAATGGCGACGAACAGCTTTATTCCCGCTTCGACAAGTTGCGGAATCATGCTCAGCAGTCCGTTGATGATGCTTTCAACAATCGTCGGCAATGCGTCAAGAATCGTAGTGATTATTTCCGGCAACGCCCCGATAAGCGCAAGGAAAAGCTGGATGCCGCAGTCAATGAGCATCGGTATCAGTGTGATAAGCGCATCAACAATGGCGTTTACGATGGTCGGAATCGCTTCGCAGATGGATGTAATAATCTCCGGCAATGCTCCGACCAATGCGGTCAGCAGTTGGATTCCGCACTGAATAATCTGCGGAAGCATTTCCATTACGGCAGAAATTATCGAGTCGATAATCTGCGGAATTGCTTCGCATATCGTTACAATAATCTCCGGCAACGCCCCAACAAGCGCAGTGAGTAGCTGAATGCCGCAGTCGATGATAAGCGGCAGGAGGTCAAGAATCGCCCCTATGATACTCTGGATTATCGTCGGGATAACCGCAATGATGGTTGCAATAATGTCTGGCAACGCGCTCACGAGAGCCGTCAACAACTGTATTCCGCACTGAATAATCTGCGGAACGAGACTCAAAGCGACATTTACGATGCTGTCAATAATAGTGGGTATCGCTCCGCAAATCGACTCAATTATCGTCGGAAGTTCTGCTATCAGGGCGGTGAACAGCTGTATTCCGCACTCGATAATCATCGGCAGAAGTTGCGAAACCGCGCTTATGATGTTTTCGATGATGGTCGGAATCGCGGCGCATACGGTCTCGATAATGGACGGCAATGCCGATATGAGAGCCGTAAAAAGCTGTATGCCGCATTCGACAATCTCCGGCACGAGTTCAAGCAGAGTGTCAACAATGCTCTGCACGAGTTCCGGCAGACAGGAAACAATCGCGGAAATGATTTCAGGCAACGCCTCTGTTACAGCGGTGAATGCCACTACGAGCGCGTCGGTTATGACGCTTGCCGCCTTTTTGATTCCTGCCGCAATGCCTTTTATAAGGGTCGGCAATTTTGCCGTGATGCCCGAAATCGCCGCAGGAAGTTGCGCAACAAGCGATTCAAAGAGCGTAACCCCTGCTTCTGCAATCATCGGAACGAGTGCCGTGATTGTCTCGACTATCTTTGAGCCGATTTTCGGAAGTTCCTCCGCGATGCTCTCGACAACAACAGGAATGGCTTCAATGAGCGCTCCGAAAAGCTGTTCCGCCGCCTCAATGAGTGCCGGCATTTGTGCGACAAGTGTATCGCAAAGGATAACAACGATTTCACCTATTTGCGAAACAAGTTTTGGCAGAAGTTGCGAAACCGCGCTTATGATGCTTTCGAGAATTTCCGCCGCCGACGCGAGTAATGTCGGCGCGGCGTTCAAGATACCGCGTACTATCGCGTCAACAAGATTTGCGCCCGCCTCGATTACTTTGGGCAGATAGTCAACCACCTTTGCGAGCATCTGACCGAGGGCTTCTGCAAGAGTTTGTATAAGCGTATCCGCGTTCGCCGCAAGACCGTCGCAAATACCTTTGATAAGTTCTCCGGCAAGCACGGCGAGGTCGCCGGTAATGCTTATGAATGCTTCACCCAATGTGCCAAGAACGCTCGTGAGACTTTCTACAATCGTCGGCGCGGCTTCCGTCAACCCTTGAACAAGAGCGGAAACGAGATTGACCGCGCACTCAACAAAGGTGGGAACATATTCGAGAATTTTCGATACTGCTTGCGAAAGGACATCGCCGAGGGCTGTCGCCAACCCCTGAAATCCGCCCTCTTTTACCGCCGCATTAAGCTGGTCGATAAGTTCTGTGCCGTACTGAACAAGGTCTCTCAGCGGAGCGTTTACGCCCTCATAAAGCGAGATGCCGAATCCCTCTGCGGCGGATTTCAAAATTGTTATATCGCCCTGCAGGTTGTCGAGTTTTGTGTCCGCCATAGACTGCGCCGCTCCCGCGCAATCAATCAAATTCGACTTAAAATCTTCAATGGTATCTGCAGAGTTTGCCGCAATGGAGTTGAATGCTTTCAAGCCTGCGGTTGTAAATATCATCCCGCTGTATGATGCCTTTTCTTCCTCCGTCATTGTGGCAAACGCGGCGTTAAGGTCGTTTACGACATCAAGAAAATCTCGCTGTTTCCCCTCTGAGTCGTATGCGGACACGCCGAGTTCTTCCAACGCGCTTGCCGCGTTGTCTGTCGGCGCATACAAGTCCGACATAGCGCGGCTCAAATATGTACCGGCGACAGAACCCTGATACCCTTTTTCTGCAAGCAACAGCAACGCCGTGCCGGTCGATTCGAGCGACTGGTTGTATGCGCCCGCCATTGACGCGGCAGATGTAACCGCTTCGCCAAACTGCGTCGTGCTGGTGTTCGCCATCGTCGCGCCTTTGGCGTAGATGTCAGCAAGATAGGATGCGTCCTCGACGGCAAGCCCCATCGCCTTTATCGTCGTTGTAAGGAATCCGGCTGATTCCGCCATCGACATTTCGCCCGCCGCCGCGAGTGCGAGCGTTGCGTCGATGGACGCCAACTGTTCGTCGGCTTTCAAACCAGACTGCGCAAGGATGTTGAAGCCCTCGGCGGCTTCCGATGCAGAAAACGCCGTCGCCGCGCCGAGTTGCTTTGCTTTTTCCGAGATTGCTCCGATTTGGTCAACTGTGGTTCCCATCGTTGCCGCAACCCCTGCGATTGCCGCTTCGTAGTCCGAACCAACCTTGACCGCATATCCGCTTACTGCCGCGAGCGCGGCTGTTGCGGCTTTGAGGGCTGTGGATATTCCGGTTTCAATCTTGCTTCCGAGAGACGAAAGTCCCTCTTTTAGCCCGCCCTCGTCAAGTTTTGTGTCTATCAATACAGAGCCGTCTGCCATTCAAATCACCTCTCTTTTGGCAGGGACAAATGTCCTCAGCTGTGATTTGCACGGCTCAATGGCTCAATGTGCTTTCTGTTTTGGTTTATTCTGTTTGTGTGATTTGCTCCCCGTTGCATACAACGAGTTCAAATTCCTTTTTGCACCCTCTGGTGCATTTTATCCATATCCCGCGACACTCTGCCGCGTCGTCATAGATGATTGCCTTTGCTCCGCAATGCGGGCATATTGCCCATTTGCGTTTGGTTGCCGCTTTCGGCAGAACCCTCCTCGTGAAACTCATTGATTTATCCCTCCAGCAAATATGCTTGCCGCGTGCGCGATTTTTTCCTCTTTGCTTGCGTTGTTCGGCAAAGCATAGATAACTTTGAGCCGAGCCATCCGCTCTCTTTCCTGCTTGTTTTTGATTTTGGAAAGGTCTGCCGCGCGATAGCCCATTATTTTGCATATCTTTTGCTCGTCTCCGAGCGAGGAAAACAGGGCTGAAAATTTCCACCAGTGCAGATTCTCTATACTGTTAAGGTCTATCCCGTATTCAGACATGAATGCGGCGTATATGTATGTGTCGTCGTGTTCAAAATCATAAATCCGTTTCGCCTGTTGCCCTCCGTCTGCGCGTTTTGCGAGGCGCTTCGCCGCTTTGTTTTCCCGCTTCTCGCACCTATAAAAAGCGAGTATCGCGTCAATTGCCTCTTTCGTCCTCGGAACATCGGGGTTTCCGTCGAAATAAAGGTCGAATATCTGGGCGACCTTGCTCTCCGGCTTCACCTCATCGTCGTATATGAGGAGTTCAAACAATACGCTCGTTCGGAAATCGCTATTTATCGAAAACTCTCTCCCGCCGACCTCGACGGTGTTTGGGAGAGAGTCGATAAGTAGATTTGCCCTCAACCTTTTGAATTGGGGTTAGGTGCCGTTGCAGGGTGTCTCCTCTGCGCACGATTTGCGCCATACTTCCCGCGCACTTCGTTGGCTTCCGAGATGTAATCCTGCTTCTGAATCTCAATGAAGTCGAGGAAATGGAGATATGCGTCGCGGCACACATTGAAATTGTCTTTTTTTCCGCAAATCTTCTCGCCGCTTCCGTCTCCGAAAATCCGGTCGAAAAAGTCGCGCAACCATTTGCACTGACTGCGGAGGATTACGGATGCGCTTCCCGTTTTGGGCAGTTCCTTTTCATCCTCGCGGAGTCGCGCCATGGAAAGCTCGAAAGACTCCATAGTGTCTGCGTCTGCGAAATCAAATTCCGCCTCGAAATCATTGTGCTTGAAAATGATGTTTTCGTTTCGGCTCATTGGCTCAAATCCTCCTCACATCACGCTTCCGCTTCTGCGAAAGTCTTTGCGGAAATGTCGAATGTACCCTTGACCGCCGTGCCGACGGCTTTCAGCGTACCGGTATAGATGAGTGCGTCCGTTCCGCTCCCCTTGCTGTCGGGAATGACAGCGTAGGTGCGCTTGTATGCGGTCGCCTTGCCTCCGGTCGCGTCGAAAAGGTGCGCAATCACGATGTCGATATGCGCATCGTTGCCGACCGCCTCGCTGTCGGTGATGCTTGCGATTTTCTCGCACACAGGGTCGTCCTGATACATATCGAAAGAGTAGGAAATCGACGGCGCATAGCCGACAACATCCGAGCGCTCGGTTCTTTCGTGAACATACTGCCGCGAATACTCTTTTGCGTTTTTGCTTTCGGAGAGGTCGGTGAAGCCCTCCCCAATGAGACTGTACGATGCCGTTCCGCTCGTGCCACAGTCGGCAAACGCCTGCATCTGGTCTCTCGTAATGAGTTTGGACATAGTGTTTTACCTCCGTTTTTTGAAATATTGCATCTCGAAAATCACCTGAAAATCCTCGTACCCGTTGTCGTATCGCGTTGCGATTGCCGAGGTTGCGGTCATTTCGATGCTTCGAGCTTGCGTGTCGTTTGTAAACTGCGGGAGGTTCTTATACTCCCGCGTATCTTCATCCCGTGCTTCAAGCCAATCGCCGAGCGAGTTCAGCACTCCCGTAGCGTTAAGGCGCGTTCGGGTGTCCTGCGAGTTCACGCGGATATAGACTGCAAAAGCAAGGATGCCGATATAACTGCCGTCAACATACTGCCGCACGACCCTCGCCCTCGTCAACGGCTGGAGCATCATAGATGGCGGCTGTTCGCCAAGCTCATCGAGCCGTATTTCACACGGCTTTTCGCTCCAACTGTTGACTTTATCGAGCAAGGTCTGCACAAGGTATGAGCCGTCGTTTGTGAATTTCGTGTTTCCCATCGTATTACCCCTTGATAACCCTTTCGACCCCGTCAAACCACTTTTTCTTGTTCGCCGCTTTTGCTTTTTCAAACCACATAGCGGTTGCAAGCGGATGCTTTGCCGGCGAAAAGTGTATCTTTGTGCCGTAATAGCATTTCTGCGCATACGGAGCGTTATAAACAACCTGACCGCTACCAAGCGTCGTGCCGCGAATACCGCTGTTCCGCAGATTTCCCGTGTCCATAGGCACATACGGGTCGGAATCTTTCAGTACCTCGTTGTCGAGGTATTTTTGCGCTTGCTGAAACCGAGAATGAAAGCGCGATATGGTGTAATCTTTGTTGATTTCAACCTTGATTCTCATTTTCCGAACACCTCCACATGGTGCATCCTCTTGCTACCCATATCAAATCTCGTGTACCCTATGACTGAATAGTAGTTAGGAACTCCGCTCGGCGGCAAGTTTCCATTGTCCGTTTCTCCGAAATAATCTTTTCCGTTCGGTGCAATCGTCCAGTAGGACGCTTTTTCAGCACCCGCCAACGCTTCATATTTATCCGGCTCAATAAACTTGCGCTTCTTGCCCTCGGAGTCCACGACGGTTGTGTTCTGGTCGAAAATGTAGAGCCGCGCATTGCATTCCGGCGTGGTTGCGTACTGCGTTCTTCCGACCCCGTTGTGATGTTGCAAGGAGCATCCCGAAACCGTGTATTTCTCGTATGCCGCAACATAGTCAACCTCCCCAACATAATGGTAGAGGAAAACTTTGTCTTTCAGGATTCTGCGGTCAGGCATTGTCATACCTCCCTTGATATAACCACCTGCGCATCAGCCCATCCTTTCGGAGTAGTTCGATAGCGAACGGGGAAATCGGAATACCATTTACCACGGTGAATGCGCTTGCCCCTCCTGCCGAGGATGCCGCGCCTCCGCCTACGGAATAGTCTCCGAGTCTTTCGTTCCCTCCGGCGCCATTTCCGACAGAAGAAAATCCGTGTATCGCGTCTATCCCTCCGTACTGAAAAAGGCACTCGACCTCGTATGCGGTTGCCCGCATAACATTCTCCGTAACGACCTTGATGGGTAACACCGCCGCCATGTCGATGGCATCACTGGCGGCTTGCACGAGGCGTGTCAATTCATCGTCCGCAATCTCCACGCCTTTGAAAGTGTCTTTGTAGTATTCTGCCGTAATGTATGCCATTTCCACGCTCCCTTTCTGTTATGCTTTTCTGGCTCTCTGTGCGGCTTTCATTTCCGCCTCTCCGTTTGCCCGTCTTTCCTCTTTCGCGCCGTTGGCGGAAGTTTTTGCGGCTTCCTCGGCAATGATTGTGTGCAGGCGGGAAACTTCTGCTTCAAGTTCCGCAATTTTTGCTTCCTGACGGCGGATTGTTCTGGTGTTTTGCTTGTACTGCGTCACCAGCTCATCATATGTCAGCTGCTTGCCGACATCGACGATGCTTCCGCTCGCGTCCACCACCGCATACCCCTGTCTGAGGTATGCGGTGACTTCGCTGTCAGGAATGCGCAATTCGGAATTGCCTTTGACAACTCTTACCATGCGCATTCACCTCGTTATGCTTTGGAGGTAGCCGTTCCGCTTGCACCGGCAACCGCACGACCGTCCTCGTTCACCTCGACCACAGCAATTTTCGTGCCGTTGGTGATGGTAACGATTTCGCCGGAGGTAAACTCCGTCCACTTGCTCTTGTCGATTTCGCCGCCGAGGATGGGGGCGCTTTCGGTAGCAGAGAAGTAGAACTTATCGCCCTCGTGCTTCTTGGGAGTGGTAACGGTAATTTTGCAGTCGCCGGCAACTGCGCCGCCCTCTGTGGATGCGGCAGTAGCAAAGGTGAGCGTATCGAGGTCAATCGGTTCGCACACATATTCGAGAGCGCACTCCTTAAGAGGAACAATGAACGCATCCTCGAACGACTCCTCAAAGTAGTCGTATTTGCCCTCGCTTCCTGCGGAAGGGGGGTCAAGCTGTGCATACTCGTAGGAAACGGGTGTGATGACTGCGGTCGGGTGAACGAGGAACATGCGAATCTGCTTTGCGGTAACACCGGGCGTCCAGCCCTCGGTGAAATCGTAAGCGGTCATCATCAGTTCTTCGGGAATGACCTCGATTTCCACCTTGTCGATGTTGGAAACAGCGCGGTCGATAGAGCTGTTCAGACCAGACTGACCGACCTGACGCTGAATTTTGATGGCATTTTTCAGCATCGTCTCGATGGACGGGGTGATGTACAGGATTCTGCCGGTGGAGGGAACGCGCTTGTTCGTCATTCTCTCCATCATTCTGTCAAAGACGGCGAGGATGTTGTCCGTAGTCAGCGTGTCGGTGTACGGCACTCTGCCGGTTTCGCGCCAGTCTGCATACAGACGGCTGACGAGGTATGCATCCATTTCGGGGAATTTCTGCTCGTTGTTGTACACCTGAGTGATGTTCTGGATGCTTGCCGTGCCGTTCGTGAAGTCGATGTCGGTCGGATGCACCAGCGTACCCCACTTTCTGTGATTGCGGAGCGTGCGCGGGAACCACTCGTTGTTGTAGCGGCGAGCTTTTGCGCCGATTCCGTCGGTGTCACCGGCGGTTCTGCCGGAAGTGACGATGTGAGGAATCTCAATCGTCTTGCCGTTCAACCAACGGTATCTGCCGTTGTTGGGGGTTGCGTACAGTTTGCCGAAATGCAGGACATAGGGATATGCCTGCGCGAGGTTCGTGCTGTACTGCTTTGCGTAGTTAAGAGTCTGCTTTTCAAAGCTCATGATAGTAATTCCTTTCGTTTTTGATTAGTTCTGTTTGGGAAGCGGTCTTACGAGGTTGAACCCCGAAAAATCAAAATTCACATTGCCGTCCTGACCTCCGCCCTGCGCGTTGCCGTTCGGAGCGAATCGCGGGAAATTGCCCGCGCCATTGTTTCCGCCATTTTCACCGTTTCCGGCGTTGCCCTTGCTTCCGTCGCCGTTATCATCGGGAGCAAAGCAGTCCGGCTCGTCAGCCTTGTACTTCTCCATGAATTCCTTTCCGCCGACAATCTTGCCGTCAACATACTTGACGGACTCTGCCTTGCGGAAATCAGCGAGGACGGCTCTGCGCGCCGCCTTTGAGGTGAACTTGTACTCATCGAGGAACTTTTCTGCGGCAAAATCATTCGCCTGTTCCGCGAGTTTGTCGGAGAGCGCTTTGGTGTCGTCGTTATACTTCTGCTGGAGTTCGGTGAGTTTTCCGGAAAGCTCATCCGCCGTCCCTTTGTGCTTCTGCAGTTCGACGATGTCCGCATCTCTCTGCGTAAGCTGTTGCGTCAGCCCGTCAACCTTTGTGCTGAGCGTTGCCTTTTCCTGTTCGAGCGCGGCGATTTTGTCGTTCTTTGCCTGAACAGAGTTACCATGCTCCGACATAATCTTGTCGATGGTGTCGTCAGCGAGTCCGAGTGCTTTGAGAAATTCTCTTTTCATTGGTTTTTCCTCCTTAATCTACGCTTTGTTGTCGCAGTCGCTCTGCGTGATTTCCGCGCAATTTACACTCCGTGCGCGGGTCGGAGATATGTGTTCGTGGCTTCCCGTGTCACGAAAACAACGAAATTAAATGTGCGGCTATGTGGCTTTTCTTGCCGCCCATGCCGCTTTGCTGGCAATGCTTCTGTCATATCCGCCGACAGCCGTTCTATCTGACGCGGAAAAGAATCCGTCATGACTATCGAGGAATGATTCAAGGCGTTTCCGCCTATTCGCCAGCGTCCGCGCTGCTCTTGAAAATTCTTCGTCAAGCTGTGCGCGGGTTTCCGGTGTCGTTGCCGCTTTTCTTGCGGCATCGAGCGCCATTACTTCTTTTTTGGAGGCGCGTATCGCCCTCTCCAATGCTCTTTGTTCTTGCTGTATGTCGTACTCCGCGTTGTTGTCGGAGCTTCGCTGTTTGGAGAATGTCGGCGTAGAAAATCCGAGGATGTACGGATAGAAATTGTGATAGCAGTTCCAACCGCAAAGCCCGTCGCCGTCGCCATACCCCGTCGAGGAGTAGAAATCTTTGTATCCTTTGACCTTTCCGCTTCTGGAATAGATCTGTCCTTGCCATTCTGCGTGTTCCGGTCTTGCCCCGCTGTGTGCAGTGACCTCCACGAGGTCGCTACCAAGTTCGTCCGCCCTTGCCAATTGCAATTCAGCGGTCGTCTGGTTTGCTCCCGTGAGCAATGCTCTGCGCACGGATGTTTCGAGCGAATCGACATGCCCGCTTGGATAAGCCACCGACTGAATACCCTTTCCGGCAATTTCTTTCACACTTCTGCGGATTGCCGTCGCCGGGTCGAGGTTGCCTGTTATGATACCGAGATAGGATTTGTCAAGGGCGTTTGCAAGCGCTTTCGTCGCATCGAGCGCCGTCGTGCCGCAATAGTTGTGCAATAGCCCGTTGGTCTTTGCAATACCGGCTTTCAAAACTTCGTTGAGTGCTTCCGAATAGACAAATTTGCCCGTTGCAAGCCCTGCGGCGCGGTACACGGCTTCATCGACCGCGAGCGCCTTTACACCGGCATCCCGCAAAATGTTGCCAACCTCTGCGTCGGAGACATTGAGGGCTTTCGAGATAAGGCGCGTCGCGTTTCTGTTCAGGCCGCGCATCTCTTTCAGCTTTTCTATCTGCCAAACAGACGATGCCGTGACTGTGCCGTGCTTCACGATTCTGGCGCATATATCGGCAAGGATTTCTGCCTCCAATTCCCCGAAAAGTTCCAACAGCGGTTCAGGAAGTGTCATCAATTGTGCGGGTGTCAGCACATCGCATCACCTCCCGTCTCATTTCTGCGCCCCATCGTTTGTGCCGGGTTCTGCCGGAGGTGTTTTCGTGTTGAAGCCCATAATATCGTCGTCGCTCGGTTTTTCGAGTTCCTTGATGGCTTTTCTCGCCTGTTCCTCCGTCTCCCCGTACCACTTCACGCGGTATTCCCATGCCGCCATGAGGTTGTCGCGCACATCATCCCTATCGTTCATCCGCTCTGTCTCGGTGTCCTCGATAACCGAATCATCCCAAGACGCGGAATACGCCCATTTACCGGGCGGGCAAATGCCGTAGAGCGTGAGCATGGCATCAATGGCGTGTGCAAGGTTGTGCAATGCCGCGTCGAGCGATTCCTGTATCTTGTGTACGGTATCGTATGTGCGGTGCTTCTGCTGACGAATTTCCGTCGCTGTGCGCGTATCCTTTTCGGGGTCGCTGAATGTACCTCTTGCGAGCGACGCATCATCCTCAACAATTTTCAGAGCCGTCTGCAGACCGTTCGTGTAGGACGCATCCCGCAATGTCGGGGCGAACACCTCCAACAGCTTGTTTCCGGATGCCGTAACAGGGACGCCGTTCGTCCGGAAGAGTCTTTCTTTGCTCTTCGGAATTATCGGTTTCCCGTTCTTGTCAACTCCGAGCGCGTCCTCCGAAATATCGACCGCCATTTCGCCGCCCTCGTATTCCCATATCAGCCGTTGGTACTGCTTGTCTGCCGCCATAATGTTATCTATGGCTCTGTGGTACACCGAAACGCCGAGCGGAGAAGTCTGGTCAACCGTGTTGCCGAGTGGGATGCCAAAGTACGCAAACAACGGGTGATGCACTTCCTCCATTTCGACTACCGGCTGAATGTTCTTCCAGTCCTCAACCTCCGCAAGCGGGCAAGGGTTTCCGAGAGCGTCCGGACTCTGCGAGCGATAGCAGGTATTTTTGACGGTGTATTTTTCAACTCCGTCCCACTCGTGCTGTTCGACACGGCAATACCAAAATTCACCCTGTTTCTTTTGGTCGAGAAAGAACCCCGACTGAATCTCCTGCGCCGCCGTAAAAGCGGTAGGATAGAACCGGCTCGCGTTGAAAACGCTGACCGCGATTTCGTTGTTGCCGTTGATATACGGCTTGAAGCAAATACCGCCGAAAGCACAGGCGTATTCAGTGTACACAGACAGCCTCGTTCTTACCGGTTTCAATACCTTGTCGATGTACTGCCACCGTTCGAGTATCTTTCCTGCCTCGGTGTTTTGCCCCGCGCCGTCCATCGGCTTTGTCGGCTTCACAATGCCGTCCGCCGCGTTCGTTTCCTCTGACGGCTGTATGCGGATTACCACCTCGTTTGTGACCTTTGTGGCAATCTCTGCGGCAATCTTTCCGGGCAAATTGAGCCAATCGGGATTTTCCGGCGTTCTCCACGAGACCTCGCCGCGATACATCCGTTCCCAATACTCAATCGCCCGCACCATGTCATCGGAGACGATGGCGTTTCTGCGGATTTCTTTTGCTCCGCTACTAATGAGAGATAGCATTTGCGCGTTCCTTTCTGCGAAATATTCAGGTAATGAGCCTGTTCGCGTCCTGCTCAATCGAGTATTCAAAGGCATCGAGCGTGTCAATGTCCGTTGTCCCGTCGTCAAGACGCACATCTTCTGTTTTTATCTTTGAGTCCCACAGTGCCTCGCGGTGCGCTTTCGCCAGCGTCTCCGCATCCTCCGTCCATCCGTATCGTTCGGTATTCATGAGGCGCACGGTGAGTCTGATTCTGCCGTTTATGCTTGTTTTTGCCGCGTATGTCACACGGCTCGGCATCGACTCTCTTGCGTAAGCTCTCTTGATGCCGCGTATCAGTATAGGTTCTGCGGAATCGCAGTACACATTGTCCGCTCTGCCATACTTTGCGATAACCCTCCTGCCAAACTCTACCGCAAGCTCGTCGAGCTTTTCGGGGTCGATGTCGCCTTTGTGGTACTCCGACGCAAGACCGATGATTTTCCGGTAGCCGTCAACGAATCCGGAGGCGACAAACGCCGTGCCAGAACCGTTTCCGCCAAAGTCAATCCCGATGTTTACTTTTGTGAGTCGCGCTTTCGGAACTGCTTCCGGCGGGACAAAGAATTTTTTCGGGTCGTTTGCAAACACCCGATAAATAATGCCCTCCGCCGCGACCCATCTGCCGAGTATGTATCTGTCAAAATAGACCGTTCCCGCGTACTCTCTTTCGAGGTTTTCAACGAAAGAACGGGCAAGGAATGGGTTATCGTAAATCTGGTATGCCTGTTGATATATATCTGCGTCGGAATCAAGGAATTTTTTGAGCCAGTGGGTTGGACCCTCTGGGTTGCAAGTGCCGTCAAATATGCTGTTCGGCTTGTCGAGACGGGATTTCAGCATGTTGAACACTTCTTCGTTCCATGTTGCCACCTCGTCACCGTAGCAATATTCGATGCCGCTTCCTCGCAAGCGGTCAACCGCTGTTTTCTTGTCCGCGCCAAACGCAAAGCATTTTCGCCCGAACAGGCGTATCGTGTTACTGCTTCCGCGCACCTTGCCGACCAGCGTATCGCCAAACATACTCCGCATCGGCTCAAAGATGTTTCTTTCGAGAGTCCCTTGCGTGTTCCCGATAAGAACGATAAGCCCGTTTCCGGTGCAGTTTCGTATGCGCTTCGGAATCACATAATAGTCCATGTGGGTCTTTCCGCTTCTGGTCGCGCCCGTCTTGAAATTCCATCTGTGCGTCGCGTTCTGAAAAAACTCCCATTGCATCGGGGAAAAGAAATTGTTAGAATCCACTCTTTATCCTCCCCAAAATGTCGTCGAGCTTTGCGAGGGCTTCGTCCTCTGCGCAGTCCCTCTCTGCGGGTGCGTGCGCCGCAAACTCTGCCGCCGCCATTTCCTCCTCGTATTTCATTCCGTCCGTCACCATTCGGATGGCATTCTTCGCAGAAATATCTTCCGCCTTGATTTTTTCAAGGGCTTTCAGACCTTTTGTCTGCAAAAGTTGCCCGATTTTAATGTGCCTTGCCCGCATCTCTGCAAGCTGTGTTGTGGCTTTTCGCAGGGCGATAGCGTCCACATGCTTCTCGTACTCACGGACGCGGCGTTGCCACTCATGCCGGCTACTCCAACGCTCCATCAACGCTTTGGATTTGCCCAACCTCCGCCCGACCTCGGCAAGACTGCGCTCGTCTTGGTTCATGTCCCGATACAAAGAGAATGCTTCATATGCTTCCGGCGACTCGTTTTCGAGTCTTTCCCAAGCATATTCCGCGAAATTATCCGCCCGCTTTCCCATCAGCCTCCTCTCCTCTCTTTTTTGCATATCGGTAAATGATGTCGCCGTTTTCGTCTCTGCCGTCAGGAACGAGGATTCCGCCATATTCTTTGTACGGCGAGTTTCCGCTGTTCGGGTTGTTCCAGTTGTTCCGCAAATACTGCGCCATCGTCAGGTCGTATCGCATCGCCCTCGCTTTGTTGCTTCCGGTGTTGTAGCCCGCCGCGCCGCACCATTGGAAGCCGAAATATTTCTGAATCTCCGGCATGATGTCGGAGAACCTTACATAGCCCTTTTCCCGCGCTATGATGATTGCGTTTCCTATGTTTCCTGTCTGGCTTACATTCCATTCCGGTGGAACACCGCAACAGTTGCAAGCGTCGTTACACTCTCTGCAGAATGCGTCGCTTACATGGAACCTCATTCCGAGAGAGTGCGCATAATCCCGCATCGCGTGAATTATCGGCGCTTTGATGCTTCTGTTCAGCCGTTTGTAACCGTGCTGTTTGCTCTGTTGCATGTAGAACGCGTGAATGTCAAAGCCGGCAACAGCAGACATATCCGCGTATCTCTTTTTCAGGCGTTCATCAGCCCGCGCCTCCATACAGAAAAACTCCGTTGTTGCGCTGTCCGCCCCCGCTTCGTGTCCGAGGCGAATGAGCGTTTTCCAATCTTCCGAAACACCGATTATGTACGGTCGCAGTCGGAGCGTTACATGCTGTCCCTGCGCCGCCAGTCTGCGAATGGCTTCCAGTCTCGCCTGTGGGGGCGCAACGCCTCTTTCGACGCGCCGCGCCTTTTCTGCGTCTGCCGTGATAATGGAAATCTTCACATGCCAATTGTGCGTGTGCCGTCTGAACAGTTCCATGTACCGTTCGTCCTCCGTCCACCATGCGGCTTTTGTGGAGAACGACAGCGGATAGTCGATTTTATCGAAATATTTGAGCAGTTCGAGCGTGAGTCCAAACCGCCGTTCGTATTCGTCAAATTCGTCCGCAAGCCCGCCCCATTGCATTATGCGTCTCGCCTGAATGTACGGAAAGAATTGCGCCTCGGATTTGCTGACTGCGGCAATGTCGTTTCGGAACGCGCTTTCAAAAAGGTTAATGACCTTTTCGGGATTCACGCACCGCACCTTGCCGTCTGTGTAGCCGGTGAGTGTGTGGCTTTTCTGGAAGAACGAAAAGCAATACAGGCAGTTGTATGCGCACTTGCTATATGTGTCCATCGTCATGGGCATTGAGCAATCCGGTATCTCCATTGTCCAGCGCGGGCTTCCGTAGTCCATTTTCAGTTCTTGCTTGTGTTCCATCCCGCGCCCCTCATTCCATCCTGATTACAGTGGTTTTCTTGCCCTCTTTCACGGCTTTTTTATATCCGCGCGCTTTTGCCCATTCCTGCGCGTAGAAATTGTTTTTGAAAACCAGCGAAACGATATAAGAGGTGCCTGGCGCGGCTTCGTATTCATCGTCCGCTCCGTCGCTTTCAAAAGAAGAAAAGTCGAAATCATCCTCCACATCGTCATTTTTTGCGAGCATCAGCGTAAGCTCTTGCGCGTCAAAGCCGGAGAGCAGTGCCGTGTCCGCCTCAAAATGCGAAAGAATCTCTTCGAGCTTCGTGTGATCCCATTCGCCTTTGATTTTGTTCAGTGCAATGTTGAGTTGCTTTTCCTCTTTGTCGTCCAAATCGACGACCGACACCAGTGTGTCCGTCTTTCCCATAAATTTCAGGACGGCGAGCTTCTGGTGTCCTCCGACGATGTTTCCGGTTCTCTCGTTCCAGACAATCGGCTCAACATCGCCAAATGTCTCAATCGAGCGTTTGAGTTTCTCAAATTCCGCATCACCGGGCTTGAGCGTGACTCTCGGATTGTACGCCGCTTCTTTGAGTTTTCCGAGTTCAATTCGACGCAGTTCCATATTCCGTACCCTCCATTCTCACAATGATGTTCTGGCTTCGGTCAAACTTTCTTTCGATGCCCTGCGCCGCGAGCCAGTTTTCCGCCGCTTCCTTGTCCGAAAACGACAAATAGATTGTGCAGGGAGTGGTATCGTCCTGCGGATTGATTTCGCCGTCAGACTCACCGACAGCTTCTGCGCCCTCGTAGTCTGCGTCCTCGTCGTACACCGGTCTTTCTTCGTCGCCGGTTTCATCGTCCTCCGGCACATATACAGCGTCGTCTGCGTCCGCGTTCATCTCAAAAATGCTCTGGAGTTCTGCGCTTGTGAAGCCCGTGACCGTCAACTCGTCTGCAGAAAACTCTTTGAGCAGAGATTCAAGTTTCCCCCATTCCCAATCGCCCTCAATGCGGTTCATGGCAATATTCAGGAGCTTTTCGTTTTCTTCGTCGAGGTCAACGACCATGACCTCCGTTTCCTGTACACCCTTTTCAAGCAGGATTTTCAACCTCTGATGCCCGCTGATAAGAACATTGTTTCGGCTGTTCACCACAAGCGGCTTTACAAATCCCAGCTTGTCGATGCTGTCTTTGAGTCTGTCGTACTCAAAGTCGCCTTTCTGCAAATCCTGACGCGGGTTGTATTCTGCCGGAATGATGTCTTTCAGCTTCATCACCTTTGTCGGCATATCGTTTTTCATCTGTCGTCCTCCGTTTTATTTTCTGCTCGCGGTTTTCTGCTTCATGTAGCCGACAAAATCCGCGATACTCACAGACGCTTTTTTGTTTCCTGACACCTCGCAATATTTGCTGTAGTCAATGTCCGAAAACCTGTATGAGCCATCCTCAAAGGTCTGTGTGATTTTGAGGTATGCTTTTCCCATCGGGTACTGCTTCAACAGATCGTATTCTTGCTGTGCAAGTCTCCTCCGGTTTGAATCGTTGCGGATAACCGAGTTTACCGCATCGTCCGTAAAGGCGTAGGCGAGGCAGGGAATCTGAAACAGGTTTCCACCCTTTTTGCAAATTTCCGCAACGAACCCGACATCATCCCCCGTTTCGTCAAATGCAAGATTTCTGCGGATTCCTTTGACGAGCAACGCTTTTGCCGAGATGAACATAACCTGTCTCGGTGTCGAACCCTTATTCACGACATATGCCGTCTGTGATGCCGGGTAATTGCTTGCAAACCTGACGCGGTGGAAATTCCCCATCACGCAGTCGTGCTTTTCAAAAGCCATACGCGAGACCGCGCACCCGAAACGCAGTATTTTTGAATAGTCGGACTCCTCTTTTTTGGAAAGATGGTCGCCGCCTGCGTCGTGCCAAACGAATTTGAGGTCTGTTATGTCATCGTCGAGGTCAACGAAATACGGCTTTCCGAGCGTTTCGGTGACATAATCAACAATGTACTGCCGCGTTCCTGCCAGTCCGTTGACCGGCGGGAGAACGACAATATTGACCGTTTTGAAAGACTCCATATATGCCGCCGCCTGTTCTGCTCTGACAAATACATAGGTGTTCTTCTGTATCTCTGCGTCGCAGTTTTCGATGATTTTCGAGAGCGTCGTGTTTGCCTTTCTGTCCCACCGTTTGTAAGACGGGATGCAAATCGGGAATATCGGATATTTTACCGCCATCAGAGCTTCGATTTGCTTTCTGCCGATGTCTTTCATGTTTCCCACTCCCTCCTGATTGGCACGGCAAGCGGTTGCCGCCTTTCTTTTACGATTTGAGCGTCCGCTTCGGTCGGCAGTGGCATCGTCAATTTTCCGTTCGCGTCCGGCAAAAGCCCTGGACGAATCGGTTTGACATCGCAAATGTCGCACGGATGAAAACAGCGTTTCTTTTGCATGAGGAATTTTCTTGCCGCTTCGAGTCTTTCGTGCAGGAATGCCTGTCGGAGCGTCTGGCATTTCAGAATATTGCACACCGGGTATTCGCCCCTGAAGTCGTTGCAACAAATGGCGATGTTTCCGTCCCAGCGGATAAGCAAATCGCGGAAGATGATAGAGCACATCCGGCTTTCCGGCTTTTTCAGCGGCTTCATTCCCGCGCCGCAATGGTTACACAACTTTCTGGACAGTGTGTTGTCCTCAAACTCAATCGGCTTATTGATGCAAATGCGTCGCGCCTTGTAATCTTTCGGCGCATACATAGGCACTCCCGCGCCCTGTCTCACGCATTCAATTTCTGGTGCATATTTGGCAATCGCCGTCCCAATGCCTCTCGTGTCCGTGTATTCGTCAATAATCAGGTCGTTTAATCCAGCGGCAAACAAATGCCTAAGCATCTCCGGCTTTCTCACCAACACTGTGCCGTTCGTGAGCAGATGGATGTTATTCTTCGGGAGCATCGTCCGAATGTCCTGAACAATTTTGACAATATTCGGGTGCAATGTCGGCTCTCCGTGCCCGGCGAGAACAATACGGCAATTCAAATTTGCCTCCCGCACCAGTTTGCAAATATGGTGTACCGTCATGAGGTCTGCCGTATGGATTTTGTGTTCCACGCCCATACTTCCGCAAAAAGTGCATCGCCGGTTGCATCCCTGAACTGCCTCAATTTGGAGCGTATTCGGTTTATATCTCCAAGTCGTTGCGTCTGTTATTGGCTTCTTCTTATCGTCCTGCATGTCCCCTCCGCCGTACAAAAACAGTATAAACAAAGGCACAGGAACGCTTTTCAGCTTCCTGTGCCAGTTATTCACGATACCATTCTAACATAGATTGTTTGACATTTCAATGGCGACTTTTTGACCCAAAACAGGACAACGCGCTTTTTGCCGCACAGAGGGCGGAGAAAACTGTCACCAAGCGTGTTTGTGTGCTCCGCCGTCCGTTTGCTCATCTCTTTTGAAAGACGCGACAGGGAGCATTCTGGCATACCACAGCGGCACACTAAAAATCAGTCTTGATTCCGTCAACTCCAAAGAACAAAGGCGTAAGAACCTCCGCCGCCGCGTCAACATCTCGGTACACCGTTCTGATGTCAATGTGTTCCGCATCCGCAATGTCCTGCGGAGTCGTCGTTTCCTTTGCAAGATACAGCAGTTCGACAACGCGGTAACGCCTCTCAAGCTCCAGCTTTCCCGATTGCTCACAGTACACCCGATACACGCCGAGCATGGCATCCACATGCGTCATTATCAGCCGTGTCCGGCGCACGGATTTTCGGATGCTTTCTATGTACTGACGCTCGTTTCCGTATGCGTTCATCACATCGTAAAAAGATTCTCCGTCCGCAAGCGCCTCGCGCTCTCTGCTTACATCGTACACCGCCTCTGCAATGTGCGATTTCAGCATCCTGTAATTTCGCAGGAGCAGTTTGGTGTTTCGTAACCGTTTATCGTACCGCTCTTTTCTGTTCCTCGTGATTTCCAGCAGTAGCGCTTTTGCCGCCGATTGTGATGCGAGTTCCCCTTGTTTTGCCATTGCCTCGTCAAGAGCGTCCGCAACCGCCTCCGCAATCATCTGCTTTATGACTTCTTGCTGTTCTTCGGTGAACAATGACTCTTTCTCGCCCATGTCAGAGCCTCCAAATATCGTCTCGGTAGTGGCACCCTCCTGCGATGCTCTCGTACCTCGGTTTGAGCAGGTCAAGCTGTTCGATGATTCCGTGCGGCGTAAGGTCGTATTCCTCGCAGATTGTTCTTTCGATTTCCGCGCCGAGCGATTCATCTATCGCTCCGTCCTTTAACGCGCATTTCACAGACACCGATACCGGCTCCGCTTTGCCAATGGCATATGCAAGCTGTACCTCGCACTCTTTAAGACCGAAAAGGTCAACAAACTTGCAAGCCAACGCACGGGCAAAATACGCCGCGCTTCTGTCAACCTTGCTGGGGTCTTTGCCGGAGAATGCGCCTCCGCCAACTGCACAGTATCCTCCGTACTGGTCGCATACGATTTTTCTTCCTGTCAGGCCGCAGTCCGCAACGGGACCGCCGAGAATCCATTCACCCGCCGGATTGATGATTGTCTCGACGAATCTATCCACGCCAAGCGACCGCAACAGCCTCTCTGTGTAGCTTCTGACCCACGCCACACTGTATTTATGCTTGTGGCATACGCTGACAAGGATTTTCTTGACACTGCGCATATCTGGCACCTCGTCGAGGTCAACTGTGACCTGACACTTCGCGTCCCCCTTATAGGGTGATTTTTCGCCGTTCCTGTCGATGTCATCTTCGATGGCTTTGATGATTTTGTTTGCGAGGTCGAAACCGTAAGGGAGTTTGCTCTCCGTGTCGTTGCAAGCATACCCGTACATCATCCCCTGATCGCCCGCACCCTGCGCCGCGCCGTTGTTCCCGACGCCTCTCGCAATCTCCGGTGACTGCGTACTGATGATGTTGTAAACCCTTGTGCAATCATAGCCGAGTTTCCGTGCCATATTCGTGGCAATCTGCTCGTAATTGATTTTCGCGCTCGTCGTGATTTCTCCCGCGATTACGATTGTGTCGCCTTTGAAAAGCGTTTCGCACGCGACGCGGCTGTTCGGGTCTGCGGCGAGGCAAGCGTCGAGTATCGCGTCGCTTATCTGGTCGCATACTTTGTCAGGATGGTATTTGCTCACCTGTTCCGTTGAAAAAAGTCTCATGTTTTTGTCCTCCGTTTATGTTTTTTGATTTCAGTATCTTCTTGTGTTTGTGAGTCTGGCGCAATCAAAGTGCATTTCCCGCAGTTTGTCGATAACCTCCATGCCCGTCTTTTCACCGAGGTTTCTCGTTCTCCAGAACTCTACCGGTGTCAGGTTCAAAACATCGTAAACCGTCTTGCACCCTCTCTTTGTCAAGCTGTTGTATGCCCTCACAGAAAGACCGATTTTCTTAAGGTCAAGACTTGATGCAACAGCGCTTTCGCGGTCGATTTTCTCGTTGTGCCGATTGATTTCGTTTTCCATCGACTCCGTTATCGCGTCTCCCGCTCGGCTGTATGCCGTCGCAATCTCCTGTTCGATAACGCCTTTCACCCCATATTTGAGGTATCTCTGCGGTATTGGTTCTCGGAGGTGCGCGAGTGCCGTGCTTTCAATTTGCCGTGCTCGTTCTCGCTGTATCTCGAATCGTTTCGCGCATTCGGCGAGCGTTTTCCCATCTCGGAAACGAGCAAGCAAAATGTCTTTTGTTCGTATCGGCATTCCTGCCAAAAGATATTCCAGCGTTTCGGTAAAATCCTCCGGTCGTTTCTCCGCCTCCTCGATTTCGGGGCAAACCTCCCGCAATAGATTGTTTGGGTAATCGCAAAATCTCATGCTTCATCCCGCCTTTCTTATGTCGCTCCTTTGTTTTCGTTTATCCCTCTCGTTTTCTCGACTTCCTGCCGCAACTCCGCCTTACCGATGAAGTCGAGAATGCCGTACTTGAATTTGATTTTGTACTGCGTCGCGTCCTGCGGTGTCAGATACTTCCGTCCGTAAATCCGTTTCATGTTCTTCCACACGCCCCACGGGATTCTGTAGAACGAGAAGAAGCCGAACGAAACGACGACAAAGCACTCCGCGCCTCTTGCGCTGTAACGGTCAAGAACATTTTCCTGCTCCTCCGTTACAGCCTCGCTCTTTATTCTGCCCTGCTCCGTGTGCTTCGCTTCAAAGCACACACACCGCCCTCCGTCCAGGCATCCTTTGAAATCCGGTTGCGCCCGCTTCGTGAAACAAGCAACGAATTTTCCGTTTTCCATCGGATATAGCGCTCTCATTGGCTCCGGTGTCTTGTCTATCTCCGCAATGCCGTTGTCCCGATAAAAATCGCAAGCCGCCTTGATGATATTCTCGAACTGCTCGCCCGCGTCTCTGTTGTGCAGACCTACAATTTGCCGCTTCGGGTTTTTGCCTGTCTGGTATCTCACTGCTTCGGTGTCCTCGCTTTCTTTCCACTCCTCTGGAACTGACACGAAAGTGTCATTCCGTGCCGGTCGCGGTAGATGACGATTGTTGCATCTGTCACCGTGTCCTCGCGCCGCGCAACCTCAGTCAGCTTTGTTTCTTGTCGTTTCACCCACTCTGGGGAAACTTTCGTCGCATCCGCAAAAAGCGCCTCGAACCGTTCTTCTTTGCTGATTTTGACTTTCTTCCGGAATATCCGCCTGAATATCTTTCCGAACATCGTTTTCTGTTTCAACGGGGCAGATGTCGTGACTCCATCCGTATCCCTCCGGCAGTATTCCGCCGCATCCTACACATCTGTCTGCACCTGCCATCGTTTGTTCCTCCTCCTGTTAATTTTCGCGCCAATACTCTACAAAGTAGATAAAAGCTCCGTTAGGTTTGTCTTTCGGCTTTTCTCTCCCGACTCTTGTCGCATACCCTGCGCGGGCAAGCATCTTGACGAGTTCGAGCCGTTCTTCCTGATTGAGTTGTCCGCCATCAACTCCGTAAATTCTCTGGCGGCTTTCACCGTCTGCCATTTATTTCTTCACCTCGATTTTCATGGTTTCTGTGACCTCTTTTCTGTTTCAAATTTTATTTTCATCTGCGTTTTGTCTATCTCGCGTCCGAGACAGGCGCAAAATGGATGACCGGCATAATCCGTTTGCGTTTTCAGACACGAATCCGGGCAACAGCGAACACCGTCAACGAATATCCCGTTTCCGCAGTTGTAGTACCCATCGCTGTGCGGAATTTCTTTGCATTCCCTCATACAGGTATCACTCCATTATCTTGCAACCGCATTTTTCACACTTTCCGTGAAAATGTCCGTTGCACCTCGCTTGAATGCCGACCATTGTGTTTTTGCCGCCGCACAGCGGGCAATCCTCTCTGACTTCCTCTGCGGGCTTCTTCATTTCTTCCGCCGTTTCGTCCGGCAAAAACTTCTGCCCACAGAAAATACACCGCTCGTATGAATACGGCATTTCTCCGCACGCGGGGCACTCTGGGAATGTGCCGTATTCGCCTCTATCCCATACGATGTGTCGCGGCGGCGCTTTCCCGTTCTTTTTATCGTCGTCTGCGGGTTGATGTTCGCACTCGCCGCAGTCCTTTCCGTTCTGACATATCATCTCCGGATGCCAGTGACACGGAAATTTGCAGTCTGAAATATCGAAAGTCACCAATTTCGCGCTCTCGCCTCCTCACTTGCAGAAATACGGTTTGAAAATGCCGACGAAACTGTGCCATGTCTCTTTGAGAAGCGCCGCCCACTTCTTCCGCAGTGGCTCATACGGTTTCGGCTGATTGAATATTCTTGCCGCTTCAAGCCCCAACATATAGACACTGTCGGCATAGCAATCTTCGTCAAGAGCATACGGCTTGCCGTCTGCGCCTTTCTCCATCTCTCCGTTAGAATCTTTGTGGCAGATGGCATACCTTGCGTCGATTTGCTCGCGGAACGCTTCTCGGAACTTTTGCTCGTTGTCAAACCGTTCTTCCATATCTTCGTAAGCGCCATCGTACCGGTGGTTTTCGAGGTACTGCATCTTCTTGCGCTTTCCCCATCCGAGGATAAAACGAATGGGCGGAATCAGGCGGCAAGTGTCCCGCAAATCACCGAAAATGTAGCATCCGGCATCTTCGTAGTCGTCGCATCCTGGCAAATATTCGCCGCCAAAGCAGAACGGGCATTTATCGCAATGGTACTCGCCCTTTATGTACCATTCGACGGCTTCGCTTTTCTTCTTTTTCTTCATCTCGGTTTCTCCATTTCCGCCCTAAGACTGTCCTTGATGTAGTAATCGAAATCGAGCCGATTGCGCTTTTTGGCTCTCAACCAGCATTCCGCCCTCTCCCCAAACTCTTTCCAGTCGATGTCTGACGGGTGGTAATTCAGTTTTCCGACTTTCCAAAGGTTCACATAGTCGGCAAGGTCAATAAGGTTAAGGACATCCGCCGGATTCAAAACCGGCTCGGCGGAAATCCATGTTTTGATGCCTCTTTTGTGCGCGATAAAAAGCGCTGACAGCCTCTCGCGCGGCGTTCCGGCATTCGGCTCCGACTCTGGAACTTCTTCCATTGTGCCGACCTCGTAACCGGCGTATGTAATCCCGAACCAGTCGCCGCTGTCGAGTAAATCAAAATCGCGCATGGCATCCTTGCCGTTCTTCGTGAGAATCTGCACATGGTTTCCGCTCTCTTTGAGAACCCTGATAATCTCTCGTGTCGGCGTTGTGTCGTAACCTTTCGGGTATGGGTCGCATGTGAAGCAGAGATGAATCATGCGTCCTGTAATGCCCTCGCGCTCAATCTGTTTCCGCGTCTCCTCAACAATGTTTTCCCTCGGTTTGACTGCCGCGTGGAATGCCTCGCGGTCTCTGCGCAACACCGACGGTGCAAAGCAGTAGAAGCACCCATGCGGGCATCCCGTGTAGATGTTTATGGCGTAATCGCCGTATTCTTTTGCCGCGCCTTTCGGCTCATATATCGGTTTCATCATCGTCCTCCGTTACAATTAAAAGTCCTTTGCAGAGTTCAAGCAATTCGGCATCGTTGCGCTTGATAGCGAGCGTTGCAATGTCTTTGAGGTAAGACGACAAAAGCTCCAGCCCGATGGCGATTGCGAACGCGGTGTTTTGCGTTTCTTCGTCGTCCTGCTTTTCTGAAACAGCATCCATTATCAGCCGTGTCAGGTTGTTGTAGTCGAGTTTCATTTTATCGCGCATCGGACCTCACCCCAATCCAGCGCCTGACCGCAAAAGTGGCAATATTGATACTTCACCCTTACGATACTTTCTCCGAATTTTTCAAACTTGTCTAAGCAATTTCCGCAGTTTGGGCAGGTACAACTCACTTGTAGTGTTGCGGTGTGTGTTATTTTCTTAGGGATCTGTTTTTTGAGGGCTTTTTTGGCTTCTTTCAGCCACTCAAAATCGTCCGAGGTAAGCTGATAGCCGAGAGATTCATCATAGTGCAAATCGGAGCTAAGCACATCTTCGATACACTCTACCGCTTCTTTTGCGTTCATTCTTTTTCCTCCTTTGCGATTGCTTTTTCAAACAGCTCACGAGCTATTTTTTCTGCATTTCTCGGTTCGCAATATATCATGCAACCCGTGCTGAAAACCTCTGGAACTTCGTCAATGTCAACGCCGAATCTTCCTGCAAGAGCGTCAACCTCGGCACAGGCATCCATCAGCCTGCCGGCGATTTTCCTGCGTCGCTCCAATGCTTTCAAAACATATTGGGGGAGCGTTTTACGACTCATCTGACTCGCCTCCGCCCATATTCGCTCCACAAACGGGACAATACTGCGTAACTTCTGCTTTGCTTTTATACTCAAACCCGCATTCCGAGCAATGGCAAATTCCGTAGTCGCTCTCTATCCATTCGCCATACCTGACCTTCTGCACATCGGCAGTGGGCTCATTTTCAACCGTGGAAAGCGCGTCTTCATAACCCTGCGTAAAATGGTCATAGTATCCATCCTCGTTCGAAAGGTTATTGTATTGCTCTCGCATTTTCTTTATTAAATTGTCCGCGTCAATGTACCTTGCCATCGTCCGCCCTCCTGTTCCATGCTTCGATTGCTTCCCCTCTCGTGTCGTAGATATACACGCCGCCCATGATAGCACCGTCCTCCGCATATCTTGCAATCGGGCAATCTTCGTTTTCTTCGTGCGAATGTCTGATTTGATACCCTAATCCACTCCACGGGTCATTTTCGTAATCATCGTCATGGATATTTCCCTCGTCGTCACAGCAGATAATTGTCGCTTTTCCTCCGCAGAACGGACAGGGCTTCAATTCTTCCGTCATAACAGCCCCTCCGCCAGTTCTGGATTGTCGTGGATGTTGCCGATGACTTCCATCAATTTTGCAGGAACGGACAGGCAAAATCCCCATGTTTCTATGTGGTCAATCTTGATTCCGAAATAGCCTGTTTCGCCTCGTGTTTCAAAAACAACGATATGTTTTTCTCCGCTGTATCGAACAATATCCCCCTCGAAAATCTTCACGCCGCTTTTATCGCTCAGCCCCGTGTACTGACCGATGGTTTCTGGCTCAACAATGGAGGACAGCATAACACCATTTTCCTCGTGGTCGATGCAAAGCGAGAGAAAATGGTTGTTGCCACGGCTCTTCGACAAAAAGCCGTAAACCCATTCATTGTTGTCTACCCGTTTCCCTCTGAACAATATCTCTCTCATTTTCTGCTCCTTTCAACTCCATCTTGCCTTTACTCTCCGCTTGTAGCAGTCGAGCAAAAAGTCTTTTAGATGTTCGTAATCTTTTCCGTCAGAGTGCATCGCATGGGTGAATATTTTTCCGTGAAAATCAATGTCTTTGATGATGTCATAAATCTTTTTGCAAGTCTTGTGCGAAATCGAGCCGGCGCAATCGCTTGCAAATAGAAATTCGACTATATCTGGGTCGGCTTTTCCTCCGCCTTCTTGAAACCTCTCCTGCGACAGTATTTGTTCTGTTTTCTTGTTAAAAGCGTCGTAGTCACTTTCACGAAAACACGCTCGCAGAGTCTCATAGTGTTCTCCGAACTCCTTGTCCCATGCTTTGGCGATGTTTGCCCGCAGAACCGCGAAACTGCCATAACCGCCGCTGAAACTATATTCGCTGTTGATTGCCGTCAGAGAAAACCCCATACTATTCACCCCTCTCATCCGGTTTCTTTTTGACTGCTTTTGTGGTGTCAAGTACCTCTCCGCAGTTGAAACACACGACAATATCAATCCGGTTTCCGACATAATATCCAGACAGGTTTTCTCCGCAAGACGGGCAATACACATCGGTATTGCACGGGTTGCTATCTTTCAAGACAGGCAACGGCTTGCATGGCAACTGTATCAGTTTGGATTTGTCTTTGAAACACTCGCATTTCTCGGACTGGTTTGCATAGGTGTAATATTCGTGATTTGCTCCGTCCGCTTTTGAAAACTGTGCGCAAACTTCGTAATGAATGCAATCGGTACAAATCATTTTCCCGTGCTCCCGAATCCATCGTTTCCGCGCTCGGTATCTTCGAGACTGTCAACCAATTCAAGCTCCGGCGTGATAATCGGGAGTATTACAAGCTGACTGATTTTCTCGCCCGCCTTGACTGCATAATGTGTCTCGCTTTGGTTATACAGTTTTACGACGATGCTTCCTGTGTAACCCGCGTCAATTACCCCCTCGGAGACCAGCCCGTGCTTGCAGTTGAGTCCGCTTTTGCTTTTGAGCATTCCAACATATCCGCTCGGAATCTCTGCGTGAACACCCGTGTCGAATGTGCAACTGCCACCGCTCGGCACAACTCCGTCTGTTGCCGCATAAATGTCAAGACCGGCATCTGCCTCGTGTGCGCGGGTCGGCATCTTCGCTCCTGCGTCCAGCATAATTTTCAGCTTTTTATCCGTGTTTTTCATGTATTTCGATTCCTTTCTGTATGCGCTCCTCAATGAGAGCTTTGTATTCCTGATTGATTTCGATTCCGACGCAGTTTCGTCCGTGACTTAATGCGACCTCCGCAACCGTTCCGCTCCCGATAAACGGGTCGAGAACCGTCCCGCCCTCTCGACATCCGGCGAGGATGCAGTTTTCTGCGAGTTTCGTCGGAAATGTTGCGTAGTGGTTTCCGTTTTCGCTCCGATACCCGCGTGTAGCAATCGACCACACGCTCCGTCTCCGCCGTAGTCCCGTCTCATTCTCTGCGTTCCCGTGTGTGGTGCGCTCTGCGTCTGTGTTGTTGTCGTGTGACTGGTTTGCCGTGTATGCTCCGCCACCGCGAAACGACTTAGCGTTTCCTTTTCTGCGGCGGGAGTTCGGGCGGAGTGTCCCTCTGCCGCCCGCCGGAGGCGTTCTGTCAAAGCCAACAGCCGGTTCCATAATGGCTTCGTAGTCGAAATAATACCGTTTCTGCTTTGCAAAAAGCAATACATACTCGTGTGCATCGGTGCATCTGTCGTTTGCACTCTCCGGCATGGCGTTCGGCTTTTCCCACAGAATTACCTGCCGCCAATACCATCCCTCTGCGCGTAAAGCAAGGGCGAGAATAAATGGGATTCCCATGAGGTCTTTTGGCTTGATTCCGAGGTCGTGCGGTTTTACCGCTCCTGCCTTTGCCGCACCGAGCAAACCGCGACTTGACCCTTGCTTGTACTTTTTTGCATTATCGGGGTAGTTCGCCGCGCCTTTCCCGCTCCCAGCGTAGCTATCCTTGATATTGACCCACAGTGTCCCGTCGGGCTTCATAACGCGGCGCACCTCACGGAATACCGCGAGCAATCTTTCTATGTACTCGTCAACCGATGTTTCAAGACCGATTTGCCCGTCGTGTCCGTAATCTCTCAACCCGTAGTAGGGAGGAGAAGTAACACAACAGTCGATTGATTCGTCCGCAAGCTCTTTCAGGCCGCAGACGGCATCTGAATAAATAACCCGTGCTTCGCTCATTCCTGCTCGCTCCTCTCGATAATTTTGCACCTTTCTGGATTCGCGTCCGTGGTGCTGTGTCCGCTCTTATCTTCGAGCCGAACAAACGGGAAACGGGCACCGTTTTTTGGGTATTTGTAGCCGATTTCAATGATTCGCACATATGTAATGCCATCGCTTTCCACCGGCAAATGCTTTGCGGCGGCTTCGTCCGCTTCCCGTAGTGTCATCATTACCTCCCGTACTTGTCGCGTCCCTGCCCGCCGAAATCGCAGACGCCGTCGTCAACGGCTTTCCGCCGATCTTCGCAGTCCGCGCCGACAAGAAGCGCGAAAACATTAAAAACCGCTTTGAACACTTTACGAATCGCCTTTTTCATTTCGCGCCTCCTTTAGAACGGCAAGTCGTCATCCTGTGCCGCATCATACGGCTGGAATCCCTGCATCTGCGCTGTCTGCGGCGCGTTGTGGCTCGGCTGTGCTTTCTGCGCGTTTCCGTTCGCCTGATTGCCGTTCGACGCACCAGCGGTATTCTGCGCGGCGGCAGGAGGATTCTGCTGACTGTTTGCGCTGTCAACAAAATTAACCTCATCCGCGATGACTTCCGTCACCCATCTTGTCTCGCCGTTTCTGTCCTGATAGCTCCTGTTCTGGAGTTTTCCGGTCACACACATTGCCTGCCCCTTTTTGAAATATCTGCAGACAAACTCCGCCGTACCTCTCCATGCAAGAACATCGAACCCATCCATGCCGCCCGGTGTCCCGTCCTGTTTCTTCGGACGATTTACAATCAATCTGACCTTGCAAACCGAAACGGGGTTCGCACCCGTCGTCTGGCGCAGTTCCGGTGTTTCCGCGAGGTGTCCCGCGAGTATAACTTTATTGAGATTGAGGCTTGCCATTTTCTTCTCCCTTTCCTTTCGGTTTTCTGTAATCCTCCCACACCATCGTGAGCAGGACATTTGATTCGTTCAGCCGTGAAACAATCGCCTTTGCCTTTTGATTGTCTCCGGTAGTATTCGGTGTAAGCGCCTTGATAAGTGCGGCGGCATCGTAGTTTGTGGTGATAATCGTCGGCAACATGCTTTCGTATCTGTCGTTGATTACGCCGTAAAGGAATGACACCGACCAATCCGTGCATTGCTCCTTGCCGAGGTCGTCAATTACGAGCAAATCGCAATTCCGGTAAAGCTGTGACAATTCGTATTCTGTTGTGCCTCCGTCTCGGTCATAGCTTTTCTTTACCTCGTCAAGCAAGTCGCCGTAGGTACGGAATATTACCGTGTGGCACTCTCGCATGAGTTGTAAAGAGATTGCGGCGGCAAGGTGCGTTTTCCCCGTCCCGTTCGTCCCCTCAATGTACAGCCCGCGCCCGTCTTTTAATCTCTCCCCGAATGTGTCCGCAAACCGCTTGGCAATGAGGTATGCCCGCTTCTGCTCCGCCGTGCGGCATTCGTAGGTCTCGAAAGTCCTCTGCAAGAACCGTTTTCCCATGCCGGAATTTCCGAGCAATCTTTCGTATCGCTCCTGTTGCCGCCTTGCTTTTTCGAGCCGCTCTTCCTCGGCTTTCTTTTCTGCCGCGACAGCGTCCTCTTTTTCCCAATACGCTTTTGCTTCGGGGCAATCGCATCTTTCCGGCATCGGACTCCAGCACGGAATGAAGCCGAATATGTACGCTCCCTCATGGTACAGCGTCTTTCCGCAGAATTGGCATTCGACAGGAGGCGGTTGCGGATGGCTTGACGGTATGCCAAGCTCCGTCGCGTCTTTCCCGTTTATTCTCCCGTCTTTTATCCGTTCAGAAATCTGTCCGAAATCCGGTTGATGGCTTGAAATCATCTCTGCGCTCCGTTCCTTTCTCGTAAGAGTTTTCCCATTCGTGTCCGTTCAGCCATGTCGCGGGGTGCGGCGTGAATCTTGTCTCGCGGAATCTGCCGTCAACACTGATTTGCGTTTTGACCGCCTGAACGATGGTCGATGCAAGTTCTTCGGACGGGTTGATTTTCTTCCACGCCTTTTCCGCGTTTTCCTTTGCGACCTTTTTGGGGTAAACCTCCCAAAAACGATTGAAAAGAGGTTGTTGAGCGACCGTGAGTTGGCTTTCGCGTCTCTGCCGCTTCTGCGGCGGAGATACTGTATTATCCCCTATAATATCATCTGTAGTATCACCTATAATATTGGGACAAGTTTTTTGGCTACCCGTACCCAAGTTTTTTGGCTGGGGTAGACAAGTTTTTTGGCTACCCGTACCCAAGTTTTTTGGCTGGGCAAAAATTTGGGGTATCTTCTCTCGGTCAACAGCCCTATAACTGCACGCCGCGACCCCGTTTACATAAAATTTCGACTTTTCCAAAAGTCCTTTTTCGCAAAGTGATTTGAGGGCGTTGTCAACGCTCTGTTTGGAGGCGCAACACCAATCAGCGAGGTATTGCCTACTTCCATCGAATTGCTGACCGTTTTGCGAAAAGCCGTAAATTATTGCATAAACGCTGAGTTCTACACCTTTCAAGGCAAATTCTTTCACCATAAACCATTGCACCAAATAGTAGTTGCCGTCTTTGATGTGTGACTCTGCCATATTGTTCACGCTCCTGTCCGGTCTCTGTGCTGATGCAAATAGACATATTCGCTCGTACATCCGGCGTTCGCATATATCCACGCATCGCATTTTTCTTTCGACAGATGGTTGTGCAGTACATTTTTCTCGTATGCAAACTCTCCGTCGGTTTCCTTTTGCTTGATTCTGCGGCGTATTTCCTCATCCTCGTAATTTGCCTCTACGAGATACAGGTCATAATCCTTTGCAAAAATGCCGTTGAGGTCATTCGTGTCGGTTGCATAGAATACTTTTCCTCCGGCAAAGTGGATTTTGTAGCCGCAGTTCGGTACATTGTGGTTGAGTCTTACGGGTATGATTGAAGCGATTCCGTAGTTGTACATCTTGCCGCATTCCAGCACATCAATGTTTCTTTTGCTGATTCCCGCGTCAACCATCTCCTGTAATAGCCACGCGCCGCCCGCAAAGCGGAGAGACGGTCTCTCCGCCGCGAGTCTCCGCACGGTTGCGGGATTGAAATGGTCTCCGTGGCAATGCGTCAGCAAAACCAGTTGTATCTGCCTTATGTACGGCGCAATGTCTCTGTATGGCACACCACAGTCCACGAGGATGCGGTTGTTAAGCAACACCGCGTTCCCCGTAGAGCCTGTCCCGATGACCGTGTACGGGATATTACACCTCATTCAAATTCACCTTTTTTACCCCAGCGCTTGCCGCTTGCGCTTCTTCAAGCGGTGTCGCCGTTTCCGTCAGGTATTCCGGCGCAGGGTTTGCAGATTCAATAGCATCCGGCGTTCCGAAAAGCAGTTGCTTGCCGTCCGTTTCCGCGATGCTGTCGTCCCGCTCAAATGCCGTCTGCATTTCGGTTGACATGATTCCCCACTTTGAAATAATCTGGCGGAGCATCGTTTTCTTTGCCATCGAGTCAAAGTCTTTGTACCAGAACGAGCTGTATTTCCACATATCGCCCTCTGGAATTTCTCCGGCTTCGATTTTTCTCATTACCTCCGCGCTGAACGCGGGAGAATATGTGTCGGCGTGAATGAGCATAGCGTCTTTCGTCCAGTAGATGAGTTTCCGGAACCCGTTGAGGTATTCAAAAAACGCAACATATCCGACCGTCTTTGCGGCGTTTCTCTGGTATTCGTCGGAAATCCACCGCGCCTCAAACTCCTCCGTGAACGGATTGTAGGAAACAAACTCGCCGTCTTTGACTTCGAGAACATTGATATGCTTGTAGAAGCCGGAGCGGATTGCAAGCTGGATGAATCCACGGTATCCGAGAACAAACTGCGCGGTTTTGATGGTCTGTTTCAGCCATCTGCCCTTTGCGTCTTTCATCTTGTTTCCGTCCGCGTCGAGGATGTAGACCACATTCCCGTTCGCGTCCTTTACCGTCTGCTCAAACGGTACGAGGTAGTAGTGACCAAGCTGAGGCGACGGGGACAGATTCAGACTTTCTCCGAGAAGTGCGCCGGCGATGATGGTCTGCGGTGTGCATTCCTGCAAAGCATGGTTTACACTTACCGCCGATGTGATGGAGGCAACAAAGCGCTTACACCGTGCGGGGTCGGAAAGGGTATTTGCAATAAGTTGCTGATACTGCGGTGTCGTGATAGCCACCGAAAATCTGCTTTTCTGTTGGGTGACCGTCTGTGCCGTCTGCTTCTGCAATGCGTTATTCTGCGACATACTTGTATCCTCCGTCGATTAAGAATTTTTTGACTGCTTTCAGTTCTTCGAGAGTCCCCGTGATGGTGAATGTTGCCTGATACACCTCCTGCGGCGCAATAAACTCATCAGAGACGCCGTTTCCGCTCTCTACGGGTTTCTGCTCCGTCGGCGCTTCAACGCTTACAGGGGCGACCAGCGGCTCGTTCTGGGGCATTGCCGCTTTCTGCGCTTCAAGCTCCGCCTGCAGCTGTGCCTCTCTCGCCGCCTGTTCCGCTTCTCTCTGCTTCCGTTCCTCCGCGAGCTTCTGTTCGCGTTCGATTGCTTTGTGCCGGTTTGACACGGTTACGACTGCCGCGTTCGCGTCATATCCGTTGCGTTTGAACTCCGCCATAATCTCGTCGGCGTGTTCCTGAAATGTGGCAATCATCTTGATTCCGGAGTCGATTGCATCGAGCCAAGTTTTTGCCGCTGTCTGCAATTTCTTCCGGCTGTCCGACAGACCGACTTTGAGGTTCATGCTCTCGAAAGAAACAAAGTCAATTCCAAGACTTTCGGCGTATTCCGTAAAGTACGCGGCAACCTCCGCCCGCTTTGCGTCCTTTACCCCGTCCTCGACCTCTGCAATTCTGTCTTTCAGTTCTGCGTCCGCGCCTCTGAATGGCACAGTGATGCACTCCTTGAATGCCTCCTCAAATGCGTCATACGGGGCGAGGACTGCTTTTTTCACCTCTTTGCGGCGTTCCTCAAATGCCGCAAACATCTTGTTGAGTTCCGCCCGCTTGTTCTTGATTTCCGTGACGGTATCCTCCGTGACTTCAAGCGCAAGCGCATCCGCCACAACCGCCTCGACCTGCGATTTTACCTTGTACAGCTGTTCCTGAATGATGGGTAACTGCTTGATTACGATGATTTGCTGTTCTTCGGTAGCTTCCGGCGCTACCATTGCTACGGTTTCTTCCATGTGTTCCTCCTCAATCGCAAAAAGGTTCTGTGACCTTGTAATGGTATTTGTTTTCGCCGGTCTTTTCAAAAGTGTAGTAACCGGCAAAATAGGATTCTGCGCTGTTTTTGTTCCAGTCCTTGTATGCCTGACAACACGGGCGCAGGAAACCCGTGCAAAATCTCTTTGCCATCACCTCGCCCTCGTCCGTTTCGACCTCGAACTCGTAATACGAGTCCCCGTATCGCCTCTGCTGTCCTGCCTGCAAGCATGTGACTTTGAATTTGTACTCTTTCTGTGTCATATCAAAACTCCCTCTTGACATAAGATTCCGTGCGTGCTATAATATTGGTGGGCTGTGGTGGGCGTACTATACTGTGCGTCCATCGCTTTTTGTTCTGCGACTCTGGCACGGTGCATCTCGCCGCAGAAGTCGGAAAACGCTCGGAATTGCACCTGTTCCGAAATCAGAATAGCGAGGTAATCTTCGCCGTGATTCGTTCCATATCTTTCATTGATGCGTTTGAGCTTCTGTTCCGCAAGGGGCAGGGCTTTTTTGTATGCATCTTCCGAAATGTCTGCGCCGAGGTGCATTTCCGCTTTTTCTTTCAGCGTCATTACTTTCGTTTCCTCCTTTCTTTCGGCGTTGGGGTTTCTGGCGTTACTCTCCATCGACAAACTCTCCTTTCTCCATTTTCTCGACCAGCGCGAGGGCTTCGTCGAGTCTCTTTTTGGCTTCGATAAACTCGCATTTCAGCTTTGGCAGTTCCGCCATGCTTGCTCTGGTTACGCATCCGTCAAGCATCGTAAACAGCGCATCCGTGGTCTCTTTCAGCACCGTAATCGTGTTGTACAGTCTTATCGCCGTTTTCTCCGGTGCGGCGGCTACAATCTCTCTCGTATATCTGCCGAGCGCGCATTCGTGTGTGCAGTACCAGTTCCGTAGCTCCGGCTCGCTGTATGCGTCTGCCATGAGAGCTACAACATCATTCGACGGTCGAACGATGTCAAGCTCGTATTTTTTGAGGGCATCTTCCGTAACCCCAGGCAGGGCTTCCGCCGCTCCCGCTCGCGAATAGAACCGGTCGTTGTACTGTGCCGCCCTCATTCGTGCTTGACAGTACCTGTTTTTCGCCGCTGTGGTTACTTGCTTTGGCATTTATTTCGCCTCCGTTCTGTGTTAGAATTATTACAGCACAGAAACAATGTTTCCGATTGGGTCTTGCGTTCTATCATCGCGCCGCGCTGTGTCCCGTTTTGGGGCTAATAGAGTTAAAAAAAATATCGTCGCCTTTGTAGCACAGTTTTGCTTTGATTTTCACCGCAACCGGAAGCGACGGATTCTTAACCCCTGTTTCGATTTGCGCGTAATGATTACGCGAGATACCAATCGCATCCGCAAATGTTGCTTGCGTGAATCCCGCCTTTTTACGGACGCTGACAAGTTTCGTTCTCATTTTCTCTCCTTTCGTAGTGTTTTGTGTTTCGTTTTGGGCTGTTGTAAACAATTATACTCCCTTTTGGGGACATTGTCAAGCACTTTGTGGATAATAATGAAAATAATTGTCTCTTTTCGGGTCATCTACTTCCCGTAACGGGTCTTTTGTGCTAAAATATTTATACGGTGTGGAGGTGTTTATTTATGCCACGGGTTGAAACTGATTTTTCCAAAAGATTGGTTGCGCTTCGGACGGAACGCAAGGTGTCTCAGGTCGCGTTCGGTGAAGCGTTGCAAATCCCTCGTTCGACAATTTCCGGTTATGAAGCCGAGGGCAAAGAACCGGATTATCAGACCCTTTGTAAGATGGCTAACTTCTTTGGCGTTTCCTGCGATTATCTTCTGGGGCGCACAGACGAGCGCCGCCCCTGCGACATCGTGTTTCGTAAAGACGCTGGAAATTTCAAAAAGCACTACGAGGAATTGCCAGGCGAGCTTCGGGACATCGTTTCCGAAACCGTCGATGCGTTCTATGTTCTCATGTTTCGAGATGTAAAAGGGAAGGACAAGAATCGCCTTGCGCTGTACCGTGACCTGATGTGCAAACTGCGCTCCGGTCGCGGCGAAATACGCGCGTTGCTGGACGGCGTATCTTCCGGCGTTCTTTCTCCGTCCTCGCTTGCTTCCGTCGTCTCTATGCAGAGCAAACTCAAAACGAGCGTTGATACATCTCTCGATGAAATGCTTGACGCTGATATGAAGTTCTCCAAAGTGTAATTTGGTCTTTATGGTTGGTCTTTGTTTGGACATTGTTTTTTCGTAACGCTACGAACCGCAACGAAACGAGACAATACAAAGCCCTTGAAAATACGGCACTTTACGGCACTGTGCGGCGCCTGAAATTCTGCTACAAATTTCACTCTTGCACTTTGGGGTGGTAGAGGCCGCAAGTTCAAGTCTTGTCACTCAGACCAAGAAAAACCGTTGATTTATATGGGTTTTCCGTGTAAATCAGCGGTTTTTCGTTTTGTGTCTCCCTCTCAAAGAATGCGTTTTGGTCTTTGTTTGGTCTTTATTTGCCTCAAAAAGACCATTCAAGCCCCGTTGCCGCCGCTTTTGGTCTTTCCCTTGTCTTGCTCTGCAAAAAGCGTCTCAAAGGTACTGGCGGCTTTCTCGTCGGCATCCCGCAGGGCATGAACATACCTGTTCGTCGTTGACAACTGCGAGTGTCCGAGTCTCGACGCAACATTCTTGATGTTCGTCCCGCTCGACAGCAGGAGCGTAGCCGAGGTATGCCGGAGCGAATGAAATTTCCTGTGCGGGATGTTGTTCTTCTCCAAGAATTTTGCAAATTGCTTTGTCGGTGTCTGTGGGTTCATCGGCTCGCCATCCCATTGTGTGAACAGCCATCCGTCCCCATGCCACCTGTCGCCAAGTCTCATCGCGTCCTGCATCTGCTCTGTCTGGTGCTTCCGCAACAGTTCTATCAAGTATTCGGGTATCGAGATTTCCCGAATGCTTTTTTTCGTTTTCGGCTTCTTCGTCTTGATTTCTTCACCGGTCAGCTTGTAGTTTGACTGTTTCACAATGACGAGACTGCGGTTCATATCAATGTTGCTCCATTTGAGAGCACAAAGCTCGCCGCGCCGCATCCCCGTGACAATGGCAAGGTGTATCAGCACCTGAAACATCGTCGGCTCTGTGTCGAGGCAGGACAGCATATGCTGTGCTTCCTCCGGCGTGAATATCTTTATCTCTGGCTCGTCAACCTCCGGCAAGTCGAGTTTCGCCGTGTCGGTCGGGTTGCGGTCAATCAGGTCGAGTTTGTATGCCTTTGCGAAAATGGATTTGAGTACCGTAAAATACCGTTTCACCGTCGCGGCGGATAACCGGTCGCCCTTTCCGTCGTTCCGTATTCCATCCCCTTGAAGCATCTGTATGAATTGTTGGGCGTGAATCGGCTTGACCGCGTTCAGCTTCATATGTCCGAGCGACGGTTTGATAAGCTCCTGAATCACGCTCTTATAGAATACAAGCGTATTCGGGGACAGCGTCGCCTCTGCCATCTCCAAATACCGGTCGCAGAAGTCTGAAACTTTCATGGAGGACATTTCTGTGGAGTCGCCTCCGGTCACTCTGGCTTCAAACTCTACCGCCACCCGATTCAATTCCTTTTCGGTCTGCTTCACCGTCAGCCCCGCCGGAGGTCTCCAAGTCATGGACTTTATGATTTGCTTTCCCTGTGCCGTGTACCCGCATGATACTCTGATTCGATACGAGTCGCCGCGCCGCGTAATTGTCGCCATTTGGGTCTTGCCTCCGCTCTTTTTCGGTGTAATTGTTGCTGTTTGTGAACATTTTGTAAATATCGCAGAAAGCATCTTGACCCGTTTTGGGGCAATGTGCTATAATGATAACAACAACAATAACATTATACCATAGAGTAGAGGTTTCGTCAAGCGGAGGTGACAAAAATGGCAAGCGCAAACGCAGAAATTCGCAATAAAATCAAGGCGGCAGGGCTGTTCCTGTGGCAAGTCGCTGATACAATGGGCATTCAGGATTCAAACTTTTCCCGTATGCTTCGAAAAGAGCTTTGTGAGCGCGACCGCCTCCGCGTTCTCTCTGCCATCGAAAAGGCAAAGGAGGTGTACGCGGGTTGAGCATTCCAAGAATGCGAGGGCTGAAAGAAGCTGTTACAATTCTTCACGAGGAGGACAGCGGTTGCGCCCTGACTCTCTATGCCCTGCGGCAGATGGTTGCTGACGGTACAGTTCCTGTCGTTCGCGTCGGTCGCCGCGTCCTGATTAACATGGAAGTTCTGTACCAGTACCTTAACACCCTCCCCGAAACACCGTCCGAGTCTTGCGGTCGCTCCGTTTCTCGAATCGGCTAAAACATCGTCATCTGGTCTCCAAATCTGCATTTTCCGTTGACGCACGCTTTGTCCTCTTGTCTGTGCATATTGGGGTCGCCGGGGCATCGGAAGCTCCCATCGTCGTATCTTGCGGCTTTCAGCGAACACTCGCCGCAGGTTTTCGGGCGTTCCCATGTGCGCTCTTTGAAATATTGGCAACATTCATAGCAGTTTCTTTCGTACACGAGAGTGCGTTGCATCTTTTCGTGTTCACATCGTCTTGACGGATTATCTACCGGCTCTCCATTCAATCTGTCCGAGTAGCCGAGAAAACGGGTTGTATAACCTCCGTTTCCGTCGTCAACATATTGTTGCACACACCGAAACACGGCATTGCCGAGGTATTCGCACCGTGCGCACAAACACTCTTTCGCTTCTTTCATTTTCCCTCCGTGCGGCTACCGTTTTGCGGTAGCCGCCTTTTGTTTATTCCATTTTGACCGACTCCCAATGCTCCTTGATTCTCTGAAAAACATCGTCGGCATCAAGCCAGCCGACCACTCTGTCTGTTTTTTTCTCCTCCTCTGTGAGAAGCCCCATAATTTCGATTTTGTCGCTATCCGCCCCGTATGTACCGTCTCCCTCTACTGCAGAAAGAATAAACGGCTCTTGCGGATATAGAATGTGGTATTTCTCAATCATCAGGAAATTTGTTTCGCCTTTGATTATGCGAATGGATTCATCCTTGAACTTGTGAGGGATTCCGGCAAATTTAAGTGCACGCCGCAGACTGAAAATTTCCTTGAATTTCGTCGTTGATTCTCGCGTCATATTTCCGAGGAAGAAGAATCGACCGTTTTTCTGGGCAAAGGTTGAGTATTTGAACTCGCCTTTTTCGTCGGTGCTGTGCGGCTCGGAAACCATAAATCCGCCGTCATACCCGGCTGTATCTCTGCGGCGCGGCATCGAGTAAATCGGCATCACATCGTACATCTCCCAATATGTTTCCTCGTCGATTTCCTGACCGGGCTGTGCGCCGAAATTCTTGTCGCGCACCCAATCGCTTTGCGTGTAAATGCCCATTATCTTGCCTCCAATTCTTTGAGTTTCTGAATCACATACTTTGCGGCAAATTTGCCGTTACCGTTGAGCAGTCTCTGCCATGCTCCGGCAGACGGCGACCATCTGAATCCGTTGCTTTTCAGTATGTCTCTGACTTCCTCGTTCGGTTTTTCGTCAAACAAGAGCTGAATGCGCATGGCTTCCGCGTTCTCGACAATTCGCAATCCGTCAATCCCGATGTCGTCCGCCGTGTGTTCCTGCGTTCCGGTTGCCTTTGCCTTTTCCAGCAATGCAATCCGCTCTTTGACCTGACGAATCTTCGCGGAGTTGTTGGAAAGAGAATACGGCGCAAACGGGACATCCCCAAGGAACCACGGCTTTGCCATCTCCGCTTTGACAGTTTCAATGTCGTCAAGAGACAGGCAGGGACACCCGTCAAGCGTCTTTTCCTTGCGGTAGTAGGCGTTTGTTTCACGCATGGTTTCCTGTGCACTTTCGAGCCGTTCGAGCTTCTGGCGGAGTTTTTCGAGTGCCTGTGCGTCTCCGCTCTTGATTGCATCAGACCCCGCGCTTGCAATGCGCCGCAGAAGCACTTCAATGGCTTCCCACTCCCGCAAGAGTGCGTCCCTCCGCTCATTCTGCTTTTCTTTCTTGCGCACGGGGAAATTCCCCGCGCCGGAAATGAGGACGGACGGACACATGGATTCAACCGCAGATTCTTTGTTGTACCATTCCGCCAGCTTCCGTGCGTATCGGTCGAGCAGGAGGTCGATTCTGTCTGCTTCATCTGGATACCGCTTCTTCCGCGCCTCCGCGATTTCTGTCGCCTCATCGACGCGCCGCTTGTACCTTGCAGTTTTCTCACCGTCGCAGTAGTCCCTCATGCTGTTCATGTCGTGTGCCGCTCTTGCGGTCGTCTCGTTGATGTAGTAGTATTTCATTCCTCGATTTCCCCTTTCATAAACTGTTCTGTGACATCTTTGAACGCCTTTTCAAAAGAGGCGTTCAGTTCGACTTTCGTAATAACATATCCGTTGTCTTGCGCCGTGCGCTTTGCGTTCGCAATGCACCCCGGCGACGGATAAAGATTCTGAAACAAGCACCGGATTTTCGTCATTCCTGTTTTCTCTTTTTCTTTCGGCTTATACCCGTACACCATGAGTGCTTTCATTCCTTACCTCCGTCTCCTGTCGTTTTCTGCTTCTTCTCCATACAGATGACAATTGCCGCCGCGAACTGTTCCAGCATATCTGAAATTGCTTCTGCGTCCTCAACCAGCCTCCGAATCGACGGAACGCCAGCAAGCCCGCCCCGCTTTGCATCTACAAGCATTTCGATATGTTCGTCTACATCAAACCCCTCATAGGTAGCATAGATTTCCTGCTCGGCGTTCTCCGCACTTACTGTAAAGCTGATGTCCTCTCCTGCGGGGGAATAGTTTTTGAACTCTACCATCCCATCGTCGAATTTCTTGACTTGCCATCCGAGTCTTTCCGCGCATTCCACGATTCTGGGGTCAATGGCTTTGAGTGTTCTGGCTTTGTCTTTTTCCTTTTCAACCGCTTCGGAGAGGTATTTCTGAAATTCATCTCTTTTGCAAAATCCGCGAATGAACTCCGCGTCCGAAATGGTGCTTGCGTATCCGTCAATGTTCTCTCCGTAGAACTTTTCGCCCGGCTTAATAAGCTGAATGTTTTCGCCAAACTCGATTACCCTCTCGTCGTTGATAAGCACATATGCGCCGCCCTGTGTTACTGAATTTCTGTATCTCACGACCGAAATTGTAATGTTCATACCGCAAAACCCTCCCTATCTGGGTTAAATTTGCTGTTTACTGTATTCTCAACCGCCTTTGCGATTGCTTCAAGGGTTCCAATGTCGGTTACAAGGTCGTGATCGCTTGCGGCAAGTGCTTGCCACGACGCTCCATCTTTGCTGTATGCGATGACGGTTGTATATCTCCAGTTCTGCCCAAAATCGAAATAGGTATCCTCGACGATATACCGTGTCCCGCGTCTCGATAATGCCGTGAGCAGGTTTGCTGTGGTTTCGAGCGCCTCATATTCTTTCGGGTGTGTTTCCTTTGTCATTACTTTTTTCATGATAAATCCTTTCTGCGGGGGCGACAAGCCCCCGCGCGGCTTTTGTCAGCCGTTAAATTTTTCTGCCGTAATCTTAACTTTTTCACGGCTCATTCGGTATTCCGGCTGGAAAATTTCGTATGCCAAATCAACTGCTTGCTTCTTGTTTTCCGCCGAAACAACCATCCGTATCGGTTCAAGGAAGTTCGACCATATCGTATTTTTTCGGTTCTCGATGGTTACTTCGTAATCCCTCATATATCCTCCGCAATCCTCAATCAAAGAAGCAGTAGCCGGCATCCGATTCGTCCATGCCTTGCGCCATGCAAGTGACATATCGAATCATGTTTCTTTCGTCGGAGATTGCCTTGATTCTCCCGTAGTCCTTGCCACAAACCGGATAATATGCCTTTGCCATCAAGTCCTCGAGTTCTTCTCTGAACTCTTCGAGACGGTACTCGTCCATTGTTTCGCCCATCAGTTCGACGGTCTCAAACTTGCCATCCCGAATATCGTCAATCAGGTTCATTACATGTGTCAGCATAGAGTCCATATTGAACCGGTAGTTTAGCTTTACATAATACTTTTTGACCTGTGCCATGATTATTCCACTCATCCTTTCTCCGGTCGGGTTAATTCCCGACCGGTGTGATTTCGCAAAGTCTGTTTAAGAGGTCGCAGTAGCCATCGTAGCAACTTTTGCTCTGGCGGTGTCTGTAGACCGCTTCGCTGAATTGAACAGAGCATGTATCGTCGGCAAGTGCGACAATCTGCGCCGCGTATTTCTCGACCGCCGCTCCGGTTTCTGTCATGCCCGCTCTTGTAAGCGTGATAACGGTTTCGAGGTCGTCTTTGCTGATACTGTTCCTTACGAGTTCTGCAACTTTGTCTCCGAGTTTTGCGATTGCTCTGTCCTTTTCTGCATCCTTTGCTTTGAGTTCTTCTATTTGGGCTTGTGCTTCTTCAAGTTTCTTTTCCGCATGCTGCCATCTGCCGTAAGGGCTATCGGCGAAATCGTTTTCGATATTGGATTCGGCATCGTCGAGACAGCCTTCAAGTGCCGTCCCGACATAACTGTTCTCGCCGAGTGATTCCACGATGGCTCTGATTTGTTTGAGCGCTTTGCGCTCCTGCTCTTTGCTTGCCTGTACATTAGTTGCCATTTTCTTTTCCTCCCGTTCAGCCGACTTTCTTTTCGTTCTTTGCCTTGTAGTAAGCAAGGATTTCTTCAAGGGATTTCCCCGCAGTCATCACTCTGTCTATTCTCGATTCCAGCGCCTCCGCAACCGTGTTCCCGTGTGCGAAATACCCAAGATTGTGACCTGCTTTGATGATTCCGCTTTCGACCTCGCTCTTTTCAATCGTTCCGTACATTTTCTTCTGGTATCCGAGTTCTTTGAGTTCATTCGGCAATTCCGAAAGTTCAAAGCTAAAGAGGACGAATTCTTTGTCTGCGATTCTGACCGTGTTGGTGACTTCTGTGAGGTTTACGATTTTGATTTCTGTTTTCATGGTTGCGTTCCTTTCTGTCCCGTATCGGGTTGGTGTTTTCATCTTACACCCCAATTATAGTCCCTTTCGGGGACATTGTCAAGAGGTTTTTGGAAAATAATTCACAAATTCGGAAAATATTTTTTGTTGATTGTGTTCAATAGTTACAAAGTCTCTGTTTTCCTGTGTCTCAAAACGGGACAGGCAACTCTAAAAAAATAACGCACCCTACCGACAATCTTTCGCGACAGTTCCTCGCGGCGCAATCTTCCGTGCGATTTTCTTATGTTTTCCGCATATGCGAATCCCTGCTTTTCGTAAGCCCTCGCCATCACCCCGAAAAGGGAATCCAATCTGGCGGCAGTTTCCTCGTCCATCTTGTCCGCAATCTCACACATCATAGCCCGCGCTTCCTGCTCCGCTTCTCTCACTTCCTCGATTACCTCGTGCAGTTCGCTTTCCTCGTATCTCTCGTACATTGCTCTGTAGTTTTTCATAGTTTTGCATCCTTTCAATTTTCTTTAATGTCTTGACAGGAGACTTGCTTTCTGCTATAATGTATGCAGAAAACACCCCTATCGGGGATTGTTTCTGCCACGGTGAAGCTCTGTCCGCCAAGAGAGAAGCGATACCGTGGTTCTTTTTTGCCTATTCGCTTTTTGGAGACTTCAACAGCATATGAATCGCTCTGCGAACAGCTTCGCTTTTGGATATGCCGTTTTTCTCGCAATAATCTCGCAATGCCATTTCCGTTCCGATGTCAATGCTCACACCAAATTCGATGTTTTTGGGGTTACTCGCTTTGGGTCTGCCCATTCGCGGGTTGTTTGTCTTTCGTTGATAAATAATAATTTTCTCCTTTCTCTTGCCTTTTTCGGTTTTGTGTGGTATAATAGATATGGGGTTTGCGAGTGGCGGCAAGTGCCACCCGCATTCCTCATTCTCTCGGCTCTGGCTTAGTTGTCAGAGCCTTTCCTTTTTGCCTCCTCGATTACCTCGTCAATCAGTTCCTTTGCCTTTTCGACATTGTCGCTTTCGAGCAGAGCTTTGATTGAGAGCATAACCGTGAGGAGTTCCAACCTCGTCATATCCTCTTTCATCTGTTCTCCTTTCTGGCACTTGCCGCCGGATTTATCAGACTCTCCATCTGACATCTTAATTATACTTTATCCGGCGGAAAAAGTCAAGAGGTTTTTGAATAATATTTCCTATAATTGACAATTTATTTTTATAGGAGCTGATTTTCGCCCTTTTCAGTTGATTTTCTGCCCGCTTTGTGGTATAATATTCTTATTGAAAAGGCGGTGATAGCGTGAAAAACTTTCTCAAAATACTCTTGCTCGTTTGCTTTTTCCCGTTCTCCTTGCTCTATTTCCTGTTCCGAAAGAAGCGAAAAGGGAAAGCGCCAGCACATCAATCAAATACCTATCAGAACGCCGAGAACGAACATTTTGACCTGATGCCAAAGATTGACGAGCTTTATTCCTCTGTGATGCGCTCCAAAGACTATACCGGCTCAAAGGCAAAACGGTTGGAGGAGCTTTGCAAGAAAGACATTTCGCTCGCGCCGGATGTCTGGAAAAGCATGAAGCAAAATTCTCCGCAGTTGCGTTCACGCCCTACATATCCGTCCTACCGACAGCTCGCAACTCTCTATACGAGTCGCGGCGAATATGACGAGGCAATAGGAATCTGTCGCAAGGCAATTCGAGACGGCTATAATGACGACGGAACGCAGATGAAAATGTCCGGACGCATTGAACGCATCAAAGAAAAAGCCGCAAAGTAAAAAACGACCCCGTATCAGGGCAGAAAACCTTGATACGGGGTCTTTTATGTTATTCCTGTTCTTCCGTGCCGTCCGGTGCTTTCGCGTCTCCAATGAGCGTCCCTACGGCTTCTCCGACCTTTTCAATTTTATCGACGGTTTTGTCGTCAGCGCCAAATGCGCCCGCCGCGTTTGCCGCCGCGTCCGTCATCTGTTTCAGCGATTTTGCGTCGATGTTCCCCTCAATGATGCAGTACACCGCAGTGATTGCCGCCATCACGAGTCCGGCAACGGCATTTACGATGACGCTGTCTCCGACGATGATTGCAACAATAGCCGCAATGTTTACAACGAGCGTGAGCAGGAATTTTCTGCTGGTGAACTTTTTGATAAGCTGTTCTTTCTTCATGATACAATTCCTTTCTTTTTGGCTTATACGCCTTTGATGATGAGTGCGAGGAGCGCGCCGAGAACCGCGCCGACAAGGACGCTGATGACCGACTTCAAAAATTCCTTTTTGATGTCTTTCGCCTCAACCGCCGGAGCGAGTTCTATGCTCTCAACTTTCTTTTCGATTTTTTCGATTTTCAGACTGGTGTTCTGTTGCACTTCGGTCTGATGCCGCTGTTCGTTCGCAAGAACCTCAACCGCCGTCGCCATTCGGTTCATGTTGTGAGTAAGCTCGCTCCGTTCTGATTGGATTTCGTCGATTCTATGCGTATTGGATTTGGCTCTGTCACGCGCTTCGATTGCGATAACTGCCACTTCGTCAAGTGTCATTTTAGTCTCCTTTCTGCGCGTCTCCAAAGCCAGTTCGAGCCAGTCGCCGTAGCGTGACTCTATATCTTTTTCGAGCGCATCGGTGTATCTAACACAGACGCACAATTCGGTGGAGTTCTTTCCCGCATCGTCGCAACTATCGGCAGAATCGGTGCGGAAAACGACGGTACACATTTCGTCTCCATCGGTATGAATGATATTGAATCGTTTCATATGTGCGCTCTGATGTTATACTTCCGGCTTTTCAGGGAAATTCACATCATACGGAAATCCCTCCTGCGTCGTGATGTCGCGCAACGCCTGACGGTATTTTGCCATCTCTCCGGCAACTGCCGCGCCGAGTTTCTTGAGGAAGCCAAGCCACGCGGTAAATGAGACTCCGGTCGGCACTTCAAGACCCATGCGGTCAAGCACCATTTCTTTGTCGGAATCTGCCAACAGCTTGTCTCTGATTGCTCTGACCTCCGCCGCCGCACGGTTATAATCTTCCTGCATGGCTCTTTCGCGCCATGCCTCGATGTTGTCCGCAACCCGCTTGTTCAGGGCTTGCGAGACGGGGACGGTCAGCGTGTATTCGTCTGCCGTGTACTGCGTCCCGTCCTCGGTCTCGATTTCTTCGATGTTCTGCCGGAAACAGATGATTTTCTGTCCTGCGTCCCCGTCTTTGATTTCATACGCCGACGGGAGTTCTGCGTAGATTGTTTTTGCTCGCATTTGAAATTAACCTCCTGCATGTTTTTTGATTGATGTACGGGTACACCCGTTCCTTTTTGAAATTGTAGCTGTTGCAATGTTTCAGAATGCCCAAATACGAAACAACTCCCATAGCCATGTGCACGCTCAAATGCTCTTTGGCTCGCCGCATCTTCCGCGCGATACGGAACATCAACCGCTTTGCTATCAGCGTGTAACCGGCGTAAATGCGGTACGACAGGAACATGATGCCCCTCGCCTTGACAGGGAACAGTTGCCAGTCGTGTTTTATCTGCATTCCGAGCTTTTCGATTTCCGCTTTCAGGAACAGGAACGCTTTCCGTAAATGACGCTTGTTGTTGCAAATCATCCCGTAATTGTCCATGTACCGGACAAACCACACATCGGGAAATCTCCGCCGCAGTTCATGGTCGATTTCCATAACTGCTACATTTGCAAACCAATGACTTACCGGATGCCCGATGGCAAGCCCGATTCCGTTCCCGCTCATGTTGCTCAGCATCAGCTCCGCGTAGGCGAGGAATTTTTCGTCTTTGAATATTCTCCGCAAGCCCCTCATAACAACCCAATGGGGACAAGTGTCATAAAATTTTCTGATGTCTGCTGTGACTGCGTATTTTGCATTGATTTTGGTCGTCCACTTCTTCAGTGCATCGACCGCCCTGCTTTGTCCTGCTTTAGGGATTGAGCCGCAATTGTAATAGTAATTGCGCCTCTCAATATACGGGGTAGCAATATTGAGCCATGCCGCTTCCACCGCTTGGTCTTCGAGACATGGTATTTTCAAATGCCGTGTTTTTCCTTTGTATGAGTCGGTGATATTCGTCTCTCTGTTCTCGTGGAATTGAATCGTTCCGGCGAGAAACTTTTCGTGAAGTCTCCGACCGTACTTTTTCGCCTGTCTCGCAATGCGCCGCGCCATTTTGTTCTTCGGCTTGTTCTTTGCGATTCGCCTTTCCGCTTCGATGCAGTTTTCAAGCGCTATCATTTTCTCATACAAATACCCGATTCTTTTTGGCATACGATGTATATGCTCCTCTCTCTTACCTGCGCGGGTCTTCGAGACTTAACCTACCAATCCGCGTCCCTGCCCCTCGCGGGGCGGCAATTATTTATACCAAGGGGTTTGGCTGTTGGACGCTGACGCTTCGTCAAAACGAGTATCAAGAGAGTGGGGACGCGCCGAGATGTTCCAGTTGCTGTTCGACGCCGCGTTGTTCCAGTTACCATAGAACGCACCATCGTTCGAGCCATTGTTCGCGTTACCGCCGCGCAGAAGCACGACCACAGCCGAAACAAACCGACGCTTTGCCTCCAACAGCCATCTTTGTTGCAGGGTTAATTTTGATTATGCAATGGGGAGTGCGCTCCCCCTTGCAACCCCCTTAGGGGTTTTTGAGACGGGGACGCGCCGAGAAGTTCCAGTAGCCGCTCGACGCCGCGTAGCTCCAGTAACCATAGAACGCACCATCGTTCGAGCCATTGCTCGCGCTACCGCCGCGC
>ERZ1034962.76-NODE-76-length-54811-cov-8.731737_pt1 | contig 54811 bp, 87 predicted proteins | sample MGYA00520696_ERZ1034962 | MGnify/ENA primary metagenome ERZ1034962 (study PRJEB33766, sample SAMN09781770) | gut metagenome | biome: gut microbiome | host: Homo sapiens | place: Madagascar | study: EMG produced TPA metagenomics assembly of the PRJNA485056 data set...
AAGACCTACGCGCAGGTTCCGCGCCTGCTCAAGGATAAGGTCAAAGAAGTCCTGATCGACAGCGGTTGCGAAGACCTCGTGACGGAGTGACATAAGGGCGCTATTGCCAACTAAGAGAGGTGGTCATAATGATTCAGGCGAGCGCGCTCATCGCGCTATTTAAGCGCATGCTGGACGAGCACTGGGCGTATGAGTGGGGCGCGGCGCGTGAAGGTTGCGTGGACTGCTCAGGGGCTTTTGTCTGGGCGTACAGGCAGCTCGGCGCGAGCATCGAGCACGGCAGCAACTCCATTGTACGTCTGCGCGTTGGCGAGTATGTGCCCATCGCGGAGGCAAAGCCGGGATATGCGGTCTTTAAAATGCGAGCATGGCGCGAAAGCGACAGCGGAAACCGCTGGTTTGGCCAGCAGCCCGGCGACGTCTATCACATCGGCCTGATGGGCGACGATGGGAAGGTGCTCAATGCGCAGAGCACAAAGACGGGTTTTGTGGCGAGCGACGCGGCGGGCTGGGCGTTCGCCGCGCCGCTCAAGGATGTGATCTGCAAGGAGGGCGACGGGAAAATGTATGGCAATGCGACGGTGAGCGTGACCAGCGGATACCTCAACATCCGCGAGGGTGCAAGCACGCGGTCAAAAGTCATCGCCAAGACCGAGAACGGCGCGCGGGTGAACATCATCCGCGAGGCGGGCGGTACGGGCTGGGTCTTCGGTGCGCTGGAAGGAGGCGAGGCCGGGTACATGGCAAGCGAGTATCTGGTGGAGGATGCGCCGCCGGAAAGTGGAGATCAGGGCGAGACGAGCGGCGAAGCGCCGAACACGACGACCCTGCGCAGGAGCGACGGCGTGTATATCACGCTGAGCGGCGCGTGGACGCTGGCGGAGGATTGACCGATGACTTTACAAAAGCTGCTGGACGGCTTGCGAGCGGCTGTCACGACGCACAGCACGCTGACGCTCGTGCTGGTGTACATCACGCTCAACCTGATCGAGATTTCGCCTGTCAAGGTGCAGCCGCTGTCATGGATATTCCGCGGCCTGCGAAAGGCACTCGTTGGCTCGTTAGAGGAGCGCATGGGCAGGATCGAGGCGAAAAACGACCTTGAATTTGCCAAAATCTCCCGCGCCAGAATCCAGCGGTTTTCCGACGAGTGCTACAACAGCGTCAAACACAGCAAGGAGCACTTCGAACAGGTTTTTGACGATGTAAAATCTTACGAAATATACTGTAAAGCACACCCGGAGTTTGAAAACCACAAGACGGTTGAAGCCGTCGAAATCATCAAAAACGCTTATCACAAGTGTTTGCAGGAGCATAAATTTTTGTGACGTTGCCCGGTAAAGACCGGGCAGAAAGTGAGGCTATCTATGTCTAATATCGACCTGACCCCTATCTTCCAGGCGCTGATCGTCCTCGTGGCCGCGCTGATTACGCGGTATGTCGTCCCGTGGATCAAGGCCAAGACGACGCTTGACCAGCGCCGGGAAATCCGCGACCTCGTGTCTATCCTCGTATTCGCCGCCGAAAAGCTGTACACCGGCTCCGGACGCGGCGAGGAAAAGCTGGCGTGGGTTAAGGAGCGGCTTGACGCGCACGGATATAAGTTGGATACAGATGAGCTTGTCGAGCTGGTGAACGCCGAGATTGCAAAGTTGGAGAGCACCGCGCCCGTTGTGGTTGAGGAGGCCAGCATGTAAAAGGAGGCGGTTTCTCGTGCGTCTCGACTTTGGTAGACGCACGAAAGAAGAAATCGCCCATGACTGCGGCTTTGATGAGCACGTTCGGCTGGGGCAGGTCTTCGACCTGCTCTGGCGTGGTTACAGCATCGTGCAGATCAGCATGACGCTGGGCATGTCTCCGGCGACCGTCAGCCGCAGCATCAGAGAGATCAAGATACGGATGAGATCATCCTTCCGCAAAGATGACAATACCCCGGCCTGATGGCCGGGGCTTTTTTTATTTGCAAAAAAAATTAAAAAATGTTTTGCAAATCGCTTGACAAATAAGACAAAACGTTTTATAATATAGCCATAAGAACAAGGAAAACAACCTGATCGGAGGAAATCAAAATGAAGTACAACAAGCAGATCATTATGAAGCGCGCGTGGATCATGGTCAAGAGCTTTGGCCTGAGCCTGAGCGTTGCACTCAAGGGCGCGTGGGCGCTGGCCAAGGCGCTGATCGCCGCCGAGAAGGAGGGCAAAGCGTCCGGCTGGAACTACAAGGTCGTCTGCAATGACTGGGTGAAGGGCGGCCATAATCGCACCTACGTCTCCGCGCGCATCTACACCAACGCTTGGAACCGCAAGCGCGATCTTGAGATCGGCTACATCGACAACATGACCGGCGCGCTCGTCGCCGCGTAAAAAGGAGGAAAAACGAATGAACGTTATAAAAAATGGAGAGAAAAAGCAGATGTCCTATGAGGAAATCTGCAAGGAGCTCGGTTTCTCGGCCTCGTCCTCTTTTGTGAAGGTCACGAATAGAGGAACGATCTCGTTTAGCGTTGGAAAGCCCGACGAGATTAGGGCGCTCTACAAATCCGTCGAAGAATACGGATTTAAGCCTTCTGCGTCTTTGATTAAAACGATAGAGACGCTGTGAAAAAAGAAAAATCGGGAGATTGCTCTCCCGATTTTCCCCTTGTCTAGCTACCAAACACCCACTAGATAAGTCAATGTTTCAATCCACATGGGGCGAAACCCCATGAAAGTCTTCGGGGCGTTGCCACCGAAACACCATCATTATAAGACGATCAATGTTATTTGTCAAGGAGTGAAAAACGTGAATATTAAAGAGCTGCGCGTCTTGCGCGGACTGAGCCAGAAAGAGCTGGCGGACAAGATGGGCATATCCGCCCAGCAACTTAACAGTTACGAGAGCGGCCAGCGCAACCCCGGCAACAAAATTCTGCCTGCGCTGACGGACGCGCTGGGCGTTTCGGCGGCCTATCTGCGGGGCGACGCGCAGCGGCTGGCCGTCTATGACTGGGAGACCGGGCACACGGAGGCGCTGCCCATCGTGGCCGAGACGGTGATCGACGATTACGGCATCTTTTACCTCGTCGAGCACCCGGACGTGGGAATGATGGCGGTGATCCAGTCCGAGGGCGTGCAGTTCACGCTGGCGGACTGGCAGGGCGAGCAGCCGATGACCGTCGAAGAGATCGGCGGCGCGCGCTGGGTTGACAGCCGCGGCGAAGATGTCATCATGTACAAGGGACTGCCGCGCATCCTCGTCGGCGGTGAGTTTGGGAGGCGATAATATGCCGCGAAAGCTCAACATGCAGGTTGGCGACGTGTTTGGCGACCTCAAAGTCCTGCGGATTTGGCGGTTGCCGGAAGCGTCGTCTAAGACACGATGCAACGCGGAATGCCTGAGATGCGGAAGCGTAAAGTCGTACTACGCGAGCAGTCTGATCGCGGGAAAGACGACATCGTGCGGATGCAAGGCGGTTGGGAAAATCACAAAAACGTGCGTGATCTGCGGGAGGCTGTTTGACTCGTATCGGTCAGACAATCGCGTGACGTGCTCGGACGCTTGCCGTCGTCTCCGCGCGGCGAAGTCGGCGCACGAAAAGCCCCGCAAGTGGGGCGAAGACGCAAAGAGACGACGCGCCGAAAGCTCTGATGTTAAGGCGCAAATAGCCGATTTGCAACCGCGAGCCGTACAGGCGGCGCTCGCGATCCCGGAGGGGCAGCGCGGACCGCAAAACCGAGGAAGCAAGATCTGGGTGCTGGTCGATCCGAGCGGGAATCAAGTACCATGCACAAATCTGCTTGACTGGGCGCGGAATAATTACCGGCTCTTTGAGCCGCAAACTCCGGAAGAGGAGCGAGATATCGCCGCAAAACGCATAGCAAGCGGTTTCAAAAAGATCGCGACAAGCATGCGAGGTGCCCCATCGTGCAAGGGATCTTTGTATCACTATAAGGGCTGGGGGCTGCTGTCTCTGCCCATCATGCCCGCACACAGGCGCAAGCCGGACGATCCGGATCAATAAGCATTTTCCTCTGCAATAAGCAGAGGATTTTCTGTTTCAAAAAGTCTAAAAAATGTTTTATAAGATGCTTGACAAATAAGACGAATTGCTTTATAATATACTTGTAAGGAACAAGGAAACAACCTGACAGGAGGAAGAAATCATGAAAGAAAAGTACAAACAGCAGCTTTCCACCGCGGCGCGCGAAATCCTCGAACACTCCGGCCTGAGCTTTGCCCTCATGGGCGACAAGATGTCCGTATCGCCGCGTGAAAAGGCCGTCAAACTGGTCAAGGCGCATCCTGCTGAGGTGCAGGAGATCAAGACCGCGCTGATGGCCGAGAAAACCGAGGAGCGCGAAATCGCCGAGCGCCGACACAATTTTCGCGCTGCGATTCCGGGGCTTAAAGAGCTTGAGGCCGCAAGAGAGGCGCAAGCGACCTACCGCGAAGCGTTCGCGCGGGCTGTGGACAGCGGCGACGGCATCTATCCCGCCAAGCCCAAGAGCGATCTGGCCGCGCTGAACGCACAATACCCGATGGCAGCCGCGATGCTCCGTGCGGAAAGCTACTCCCGCGCGGCCAATTATCACAAGGCCAGCGCGGGTAGCAAAGCCGTTGAGCGCATTCTCGACGGTGAGGATTGGGAAAAGGCCATCAGCGATATGGAGGCCGAGTGGCACGAGGCAACAAGCGAGCACATGTGGGACTGATAAAAACTAGATATAAAACTGACGTGCATCTGATAGGTGCACGTCCTTTTTTTTTATGCAAAAATGAGGGTATGAAGGAGGTGCGCATCATGGCCAACTACCCGAATTACAATCCGTATTTGGCGCAACAGTGGTACGGTCAAACGCCTGTGCAGCCTGGCATACAACAGGCTCAAATGCCGGTTCAGCCGGCACCCGTTCAGCAAGCCCCCGTACAGCAATCCGTACCATCGTATGCCATGCGAGCGGTAAGCGACGTTAGTGAGATGTACGGAATGCAGGTTGATTTCAACGGAACGCCGATCTTCGGATGGGATATGGCGCATGGCGTGATCTATCGTCGCCAATTTAACCTAAACACGGGTAAAGCCGATTTAGCTGTATACCGGCTTGAGAACGCGAAGCCTGAGCAGCAAGAGTATGTGACGGTTTCTCAGTTTAACCGATTTGTGAACGACGTGAATGAAAGGTTGAAGGCATATGACGAACCCACTGAACCTGTTAATGAACACAACCCCTCTGGGGCAAATGGCTCGCGCAATGCAAGACGGGGGAAACCCGATGCAGATCGTCAGCCAGATGGCGCAGTCTAACCCGCAAATGCGACTTGGCCTTGACATTATGATGAGGCAAGGGCCGCAGGGGATTGAGAAGTATGCGCGCAATATGTGCCGGGAACGCGGAATTAACCCGGAAGACCTCATTAGGCAAATGGGGCTTAGATGATGCGAACGGGAGCGGACGGCCCGTTTAGCAAATAAAGAAGGGAGAAAAATCTATGAGTGACGATTTTATGACTGGGTACGTCGCTGGTCAGAATGAGGGTAACAATAACAACGGCTGTATGGACGGCTGGGGTGGCAACTCTTGGATCTGGATCATCGTTGTGTTTGCCCTGCTGTTTGGCTGGGGCGGTAACGGCTTTGGTCGGGGCGGCTTTGGCGGCGGAAGCGGCGCTGCGTCTGCGGAAGGTTTCAACCTTGCGACCGACTTTGCGACGCTTGAACGTAAAATGGACGGCATTAACAGTGGTCTGTGCAACTTGGGCTATAACCAGTTGGACCAGATCAACGGTGTAAACAGCAACTTGGCCGCTGGTTTTGCCAGCGTAAACAACGCTGTGTGTACGCTTGGCTACCAGAATGCGCAGTTGATTAACGGGTTGGAGAACGCCGTCCAGAACAGCACTTGGCTGCTCTCTAACGGCCAGACGGCGCTTGCTAACCAGCTTGCAAATTGCTGCTGCGAGAACCGGCAGATGATCGCCGACGTGAAGTATACGATGGCGACCGATACCTGCGCTACCCAGCGCGCTATCGCCGACGCCGCGCGGAACATCACAGACAATCAGTCGGCGGGCACTCGCGCTATCCTCGATGCGCTGACGCAGAACCGCGTAGAAGCGCTACAGGATAAGATTGCCGCGCTGACCGCACAGAACAGTGATCTGAAATTCGCGGCCTCTCAGCAGGCGCAGAACGCCTACATCACCGCTTCTCAGGCGGCGCAGACGCAGGCGATCATCGACAAACTCAGCCCGTGCCCGTATCCGGCCTACATCGTTCCCAACCCGAACGTTTGCACGCCGACGAGCAATGGCTGCGGCTGTGCCTGATTGATTTTCGGAAGGGTCTCGGGAAGCTGAGACCCTTCCTGAGTAAGGAGGACTTATTATGGCATGTAAACCGATTTGCAGCGTGTGCCCTCGGTTTGTGATCAGCCAAGCCGTGACATATGCTAACGGTGTGCTGACGGTCAATATTCCGGCAGGCAGTTATGAGAACGGCGAGAAGTATTGTCTTGTCATCGCACAAGCGATACCCGACGCGACTATCATCAACGCGCCCGTCGTCATTACCATCGGTACAGGTACATCGACCTATCCGCTGACGAAGTGTAACTGCGCGCAGGTAACGGCGGCCATGATCCGTACCCGCACGAGGTACAGCACAAGAGTTGTTACGACCGCGACAGGCGGAGCGTTCCGACTAATGGGCGACCCGTGCTGTGCGCCGAATAACGCCTTGAGCGCTATTAACGGCACCGCTCCCGTGCAGGCATGAGGAGGTGAAGGCAATGAAAAGTAAAACACTCCAAATGGCTATGATGCGCAGAGAGCCGAAGAGCGACATGCCCGAAAGGTACCCTCGCCGTGATCGATATGATGGCCGTGAAGACTACGGGCGTTATCGCGATTACGACGATTATGACCGTCGCCCCTATACGGACTATGACCGTCGTCGCTATGAAGACTACGGCCGGCATAGCGAGTATTACGGCGGCTACGCTGACCGGGATCGAAAGAGCAGACGATACGAAGATGACGACCAGCCTTTTACGGAGCAGACTGCCGAGGAATGGGTTGCCAGCATGGTGAACGAAGACCCGGCGGTGGGCAGGGGTGGTAAATGGAAGCCTGATGACGTGAGGCCGTTTGCCAAGAAATACGGCATTCAGACCACGGGCAAGCAGTTTGCCGAGTTTTACGCCATGATGAACGCTATGTACTCGGATTACTCCGAAGTGGCAAAGCGCTACGGCGTAACCGATCCGGGCTTCTTTGCGGAGATGGCTAAGGCATTTATCCACGATAAGGACGCGAACCCGGACAAGGTTCAGGCGTACTACGAGTACGTTGTAAAGCACGACTGAATAATAATTCAGGTGCATTGCATACGCGTAACTGAATAAAAACTCAAGGGCATTGCATACGCGCAACGCCCTTTTTTCTGGCAACCTTTTGGCAACCTTCGGCAACTTTTCGGCAACTAAAATAGGGTTCAGAGGATTACACTCTATGACGCTTTTTTCTAAGTATTACAAGGAAAAACTGCACAATACTGTAACAGGGTGTAACCTCGTTCGTGCCATTCTTACAAAAATAGCGGATCGCCAATATTTGTAACAATACTTAGAAAAATAACTTGAATTTTGTCGCGGCTGGCAACCTTTCGGCAACCTCGTTTTTAATCGCGTCGCTGAGGAGCGTTGGATTCCAGCCGTCATCATGCATGAGGTGCGTATAAATACCCAGCGTCGTTTGATACTCGGAATGACCTACAATATTCATCGTGACCTCCGGGCGCAAGCCTGCCATGACGCAGGATGTTATATAGTGGTGGCGCAACCAGTGCGGCGTAATGTCTACGTCCATGCGCGTTCTGATCCCGTCCTTCGGCGTGTTATCGGCGCGCTTTCGGGCATAGCCGCAGTCAAGCATCATCGCATTCCAGCGTCGGACAGCGCTGGTGGCGCTTACAGGCGCGCTGGCATTGGACAGCACATAATGGTCGGGAAGCCCGCGCACGGCGCGTAGAACGGCCAGGAGCGCGTCAGGAACGGGCACGACGCGGTCAGCGGCCTTATTCTTCTGGTGCGCAAGCCGATCAGGCGAATCCTTTGGCAGCGTCGCATCCAGCGCCCGACAAATACGGATCGTCTTCTTTTCCCAGTTGACATCCTTCCACATCAAACCAAGCGCCTCACCTCTTCGGCAGCCGGTGTAATAGAGCAGATAGATCAGCAGACCATATTCCGAGGATTCCGCTTCTTTCAGGATCGCGCGCTCCTGGTCCTGCGTCAGATAGTCTCTCGACTTGGCCGCAGACGTGGAAGGCTTAGACAGCAGAATAGAGGGATCGCGGAGGATAATACCTTCGGCGATTGCGTATTGACAGGTCTGTTTCAGCGCGGAATGCGCCATGACGATTACAGGCTCCGAAAAGCCCGCGAGCTTGTCAAGGCAGGCTTGGAGGTCTTGGCGTGTGACGGCGCTGGTCAGCTTGCGCTCGGAGAAGCAGGGCAAGACGTGGCAGTTAATCGTCGAGCGCCAGCTACTAAGCGTCGAGTTGCGCTTGATCTTGGGCTTTTTGACCACGGTGAACCACTCGATGATCATATCGACAAACGGCTTATCCTGCACCTTAACGCCGTGGACGTACTCATCCAGTACGTCCTTTTTCTTTTGCTCAAGCTCCCGGCGGGTCTTCGCGCTGATGTAAACGGGCTTGTCAATGCCAGGAACAGTGACCTTCGCGCGATACCGCTTATCGGTCTTTTCAGACATCTTTTTCTTCTCGGGCATACGCTCAATCCTCCTTAAAATCGCGCCCCAAACCGACGTGACGAGGCGCGCTGGTGTAGGGAGTGTAGGCATTTGCACAAACTTTTTACGGGTGTAGGGAGTGCAGGCATTTGCACAAACTTTTTACGGGTGTAGGCGGTGTAGGGTCTGCACGAACTTTTTACGCGGTGAAAATCGTCGATTTTAGCCTCTGGTGTAGGGTGGTGTAGGGTTTACATAATTAATCTCTACACCCGCGCCCCCACGCGCACCTTAGGGTATTATAGTGTAAACCCTACACACCCTACACCAACCAATCAAAACGGTAGGATTTTAGAGTCAGGCCGATTGCTATATGTCATAACAATCCGGGGTGTTTGGCGATTTTTATATTTTCATACAGGTTTGTGAATGTCTTTGTCGAAGCGCGCATATTCGGCTCGTTTAGCGGTATACTGGGACAAAGAAGCGATGGCTTTGATATTCGCCCTGTAGCGTGTTCTACGGGCGCGGATGTCAAAGGCATCCACCGATTCGATTCAAGCGGCGTATGGCCGCATAGAACCCGTCGAAAGGAGCGATTAGGATGACACACGAGGACCAAACTTGGCTGGATGATCTTATCAGGTGTACCCGGCATGGCGTGGAAGTATCACTCTGGATCGTCGAACATAGTGGACAGCAGCTTGAACGCAGACTCAATGACCGTTCGCTCCTGAACGGTCAGCGGCCTTCCGCCTGTCCGCTCGTCGATGACCCGCACGAGTGCGGCCTTGACCGACTCGAATGAATCAAGCGCCTCCGCTTTACTCGAAGCGGGGGCTTCTTGCTGTTCGACATCAGGGCTTTCTTCCGAAGTGCTTGGATCGCCAGTTTCCGCGTCATCCCACCCGATCAGGTAGCTCGGTGTGACATTAAGAGCCTTGGCAATGACTTCAAGTCGGTTAAGCGGGATCTTCGGCGTAAAACCCGAAGCATATCTGTAAAGGCTAGATTTAGAGATTCCTGTCAACGCGGACAGCTCGCCGTAAGAAAGATTAGCGCGTTCCATGGCGTTTCTAATTTTATCCGAGATCAGTTCGAACTCACCCATAATTTTCTCCTTTCAAGAAGTGTCGTAAACTGTACTAAAGTGCCCATCTGGTGCTTATATATTAGCACGGTCGTGTCGGATTTGCAACCCTTAAACATGGTTTTTCGAAAAATCGTTTCAAAAATGGTTGACAAGCTCTGGAACCTGTGCTATGATGTGAACCGTTCCAGAAATGAATCGAAAGGAGGTGGTCGTATGGTAGATTCCCTTGGAATTAAGGTGAAAATGCTTGAGCACGGGTTTACGCAGAGGTCGTTGGCAAACGTGCTCGGCATGAATACGAATACGCTGAACTCCAAGATAAATAATAAGACATCATTCACTGTTGAAGAAGCGTCAAAGCTGTGTGAGCTGCTACATATCTCAGCCGCGCCGGAAAAGTGTGCCCTTTTTTTTGCCGAAGACGTTTCATAAATGAGACGGCGGATTTTAGCGGGAGCGCAATGTTCTTGGAGTCGGAAAAACGGCACAAAAAAAGACCGCCCGGCGCAAGACTGGGGGTCTCTATGGATAAAGTATATCACGAAACCCACGATTTAGTCAAGACCTTTCAAAACGACTAGAGCGGGAGCGCGAGGATGCTTGCGGACGAAAAGAAAACCCTTTACTTGCTCGGTATCGCAGAAGTGTTGCGCGCTGTTGAAGCAACACAGACATCATTTGCGAGCTGACCGCAAATAATCGGTCATTCCGTCCAGAAGTTCATCCGGCATTTCGAGTATCAGGCGGATGAGCTTCTTTTTATTTTCGGACGCGACCCACATTAAGCGGGTCATTTGGCTCGGTTCTTCGCTAACGGATTCGTCGCCGTCTATGGAGGGCTTTTCGACCCAGTACGACATGGGGACGTTCAGCGAGTTTGACAGCTTCCTTATCGTGCTCATTCGGATTCCGTCTGGCCCTTTTTTGTACCAGCCGTCAATCGTCGTATAAGGCAAGCCCGTCATTCTTGAGAGGTCACTCTTTTTTAAGGAATGCTTTTTCATGTAGGCGTCTAGCGCTTCAAGGAATTCGGATTCCATCTGTGTTCTCTTCCTCCTTCTGTCGTTGTTGTAGTTGTTATCGTATCTTTATTTTACCCCATACCTCAGGGCGTGTCAATAAAATATTACGTGTAATCGTAAAAAAGTTCTTGACAATTGCGAAAAGGGGTGATAATATAAGGCTAAAATTACCCGAAGGGGTAGAAAAGGAGGTGATTTGATGTACGCAAACCTGAAAAATGCTCTGCAAAAGAAAGGCATCACCATTAAAGACTATGCCGAATTCTTGAGCGTATCCGAAAAAACCGTAACCAATAAATTCAACGAATCGACTGAGTTTACCTACGGAGAGTATCGGAAGACCTGCAAAATGCTCTTTCCGGAATATAACCCGGATTACCTTTTTGCGACGGAATAAAAAAGCGTTTTTTCCACGAACCTTGACGAGGGGGAGATGAAAGAGAATGAACGGTATAACGATTTACCGCAACGATGAGTTTGGCGCAGTACGTACCGTGGAACTGAGAGGCGAACCTTGGTTCGTCGCGTCGGATGTGTGCAGGGCGCTTGGGCTGGAACAAGTAAGTCGAGCAATGTCCAGATTGGACTCGGATGAAGGTGGGTTACTTGAAGTACCCCACCCACAGTCGCCTGAAAAAACGATTGAGGTGCGCATCGTTAACGAGCCGGGTTTGTACAGTTTGGTGCTTGCTTCCCGCAAGCCCGAAGCGAAAGCGTTCAAGCGCTGGATCACGCATGAGGTGATTCCGAGCATCCGCAAGACCGGGAGCTACAGTGTTCCGCAAGCGGAGACAGCGGCAGACGTTCGGGCAAAGGCGATGCTGTTAAACGCGAAGTCGCGGATGCTGGCGGCGGCGAGTAAGGCGGTATCGAACTTCAACCTGTCGCCGGTCGCGCTGGAAACGCTGGGCATCACGATGATTGAGGAATACGCCGGGGTGAAGACCAGGTACAGGCCGCCGGTCGAGAAGACGTATACGGCGGCGGAGCTGGGGCAGATGTTCGGCGTATCAGCCAACATGATCGGCAGGATCGCCAAAGAGCACGGCTTGAAAACGGAGCAATACGGAATCACGGTGCTGGATAGAGGCCGGAACTCCGATAAGCAGGTTCCGTGCTTCCGCTATAACGAAGCCGGGAAACAGCGTATTGCGGAACTGATTGAGGGCGCGGAAACTTGATTCCTGTCTAGCAGAGAAACGGCGTAGCGAGGTAACGCGATGGTATTGCTCGGCGTTCCGACGCGCGGGCGGAGCCCCGTCTCGTATGGTCAAGCTCTGCTACGGCAAAGCGCAGTGTTACCAAGTTAAGTTCAGCAAAGGCAAAGCACCGCGTTGCTCAGGCATTGCATTGCCTAACGATGCGTAGTAAAGGCATGGCGGTGATGAGCTCTGCGATGGCAACGCAGCGTTTAACGCAGCATGGGCAAGGTGCCGCTACACGAAGCAAGGGCATGGCGCTGCGGTGCATCGCGGAGCGATGGCAAAGCAACCGAAAACTCGATAAAAAGCGATAGAAAGGACGAAATCAATGATCGGAATGGAAAAGCGGACATATCGTCTGCACGGCATGACGCGCATCCTTGGTGCGCAGGCGGCGAACCCGAAGGTACACAGTGAGTTCATCGCGGCGAAGGCCGCAAAGCTGGCAAAGGGCGAGGAACAGACGGCTATGCTGCCGGAGGAAAACCTTGAAACCAAGGGCTTGACGGTCTTCCTTCGGGACGACGGTGTGCTCTGTCTTGCGGATTACGTCATTAAGGGATTCCTCAAAGAGGCGCTGGGCGTAATCAAGAGCCAAGTAAAGATCGGCAGTCCGGCCTCGAAGGTAGACAACCTGATTCTGGTTGAGCCAGACTACATCCACTTCACGCGGGGCGGCAAGCCGGTAACGGAGGCGGACGAAATCTTTGAAAGACCGCTGCGGGCAATGACCATGCAGGGCCCGCGCGTCAGCGTATCGGCAAGCGAGATCATCCGCCCGGACTGGGAGACCGAGTTCACGCTGACGCTGATCGACAACGAGCGGACGGCAAAAAGCGCCGCGCTAACGTTTGATGCCGTCGAAGAAGCGCTGAACTATGGTTCGTTCAAGGGGCTTGGCCAGTGGCGCAACGGGCAGAACGGCCGATTCACGTGGGAGCGTGTGGAATGAAAAGCGCCGCTCCGCGCTGCAACACGGAACGGCCAGAGAGGCAAAACAAAAATGACGTGGTTATTGTACCACAGAAAGGGTGGAAAAGCAACCATGAAAGCCGAAGAAACGATCAAAGGAGGATTAAGTCATGCGTAGTCTCAAGCGCAGCATCGCTCGTGCGGCGATGAAGGCGGCGGGTATCACCCGCATAAACAAGCGACAGGTCAGTATTGACCCGCGAACGGGACATCCCGTTAAGCAGCCCAGCTTCTTCGCGCAGAACTGGCGTAAATACGCCTCCCTCTGAGCTTAGAACGGCGGCTGGCGGGATAGGGTGGGTATTCCGCCCAAGTGGGACGAGGAGCCGCCATCACGAAGAATAAGGTCGCCTGCCTGCTACCAGCCCGCCAGCCGCTCCTTTAAGGAGGAATTACAATGGAAAGTCGCATGGACAATCTGCGGTGCCTGTACGGGGAGACCGTTACCGTAGCGGATGCCGCAAGAATCATCGGCATGAGCCGAAATTCAATGTATGCACTGCTCAGGCGCGGGAAGATATCAAGAGCCTGCGGCGGTAAGCGCATTGATGTTCGCAGCGTTGCCCGGTATATCGACGAACCGGCGGTCACAAATCATCGGGTTCGCGTGGAGAAAGGATCGGTGAAACGGGTATGAAAGCACTTACGATTCTCGGGGTGCTCGTAAGCCTGTACACGGCGGCGCTCTGCCTGCCGGGCGAAATGCTTGAGCTGGCGAAGATCGCTGCAGGCGTTGCGCTGATGATCGGTGTGCCGTCTGTCGTGGACGGATTGCTGGATGAGCAGCAGGGATAAGCGGCCAGGAGAGCTGGTGTGTACGGCAAATGCAAAAGGACGCATTTTGTATATGAGCCAAGCGTACAGAATATGGTTTAAGAAAAAGGAGAAGAGATATGATTCGTTTGAGCATCGAAGCGGAAACGCTGGATCTGTTTTTAAGGGACGCGGTTGAACTCAGCACCTGCCTGAATGAAGCCTTTGCCCGAATGCCTGTTGCGGAAACCCCGAAGAAACGTGAAAGCCTGCAGGAAACGAAGAAGCTGACTGAAGCGCCTGTCGCACCGACTGTGGCTGCACCTAAAGCACCTGACGCACCCAAAGCGCCCGACGCGCCTAAAGCACCTGACGCGCCCAAAGCGCCTGACGTGCCGGCCGCCGCCCCCGCACCAAAGACCGAAACGGGGTATAAGCCGGACGAGGTTCGCGCGGCGCTCCTGAAAATTGTTAAAACGCCGTCGCTGGGCAAGGCGAAGATGCTTGAAGTCGTCCGGGATTTCGGCGTGAACAAGTTTCAGGATATCCCCGAAGACCAATACCCGGAGGTCATGCGCCGGGTAAACGAGATGCTGGAGGGCGCAAATGCCACCTAAGAAACATTCAAACCTTGGCCCCTCAAGCGCGCATCGCTGGCTGTTGTGTACGCCGTCGGTCATGCGCGAGGCAGACCTTCCCGATGAAACTTCCGTCAATGCCGAAGAAGGCACCTTGGCGCATGCGCTTGTCGAGGTCAAGCTGAATCGGATCATCGCCGGGAAGCGTAGAGGAATGGCTACAGCCGCTCAGAAGAAAGACCCGCTTTATAACAAGGCGATGGAAGACCACACGGATAGCTACTGCGACACGGTGGAAGAGCTGCTGGCAACCGCGCGGCGTGCTTGCCCGGACGCGATGCTTGCGTCTGAAATGAGCGTCAGCTATGAGCGCTGGGTTCCCGGCGGGCATGGCACAACGGACACCGTGATTATCGCAGACGGTGAATGCTATGTGATTGACTTTAAGTATGGCCGGCACGTCGTTGAAGCGCTAGACAACCCGCAGCTCAGACTGTATGCGCTCGGTGTGTATGAGGCGTTCAGCGCGTTGTACACGTTTAAGAATCTGCACCTGTACATCATCCAGCCGAGAGCAGACGGCATCACGAGCGAGGATTTGACCGTAGACGCGCTTTTGCGCTGGGCTGAGGATTATGTCAAGCCCCGTGCTGAGATGGCGCTAAAGGGCGCTGGCGAGGCCGTACCGGGCGAAAAACAGTGTCGGTATTGCAAGGCGCGCTTCCAGTGCCCGGAACGAATGCGGTATGCGACGGAGCTGATGCAATACGAGTTTAAGGAACCCAAATTGCTGACCGATGCGCAGCTCGCGGACATCTACCCGAAAGCGGAGCGCCTGACAAACTGGGTTAATGACGTGAAAGACTTTATGACGCGCAGAGCGATCAGCGGATACGAATACCCTGGTATGAAGCTGGTGCGCGGACGGTCAATTCGGAAGATCGTAGACGAGACAAAGGCAGAAGCGCTGCTGGAAGAGGAGTATGGTACTTCGATCTATAGGCTGAAAAGCCTGACTGATCTTGAAGACATCGTGGGCAAGAAACAGCTCGCGGAACGGCTGGGCGATCTGATCGTCAAGCCGGAAGGAAAGCTCACGCTGGTTATGGCCGATGATAAGCGGCAAGCCGTAAGCGTGGCGGAAACAATGTTCAACGACTAAGGAGGAAAACTATCATGGCTACCAAGTTCAACACCGGCAAAGTTCGGTTCTCGTACCCCAATGTTTTTAAGCCGCGCGCTTCCGCAGAAGGCGCGGAGCCTAAGTATTCGATGACCGCGCTTCTCCCGAAGAGCGACAAAGCGACGCTCGACAAGCTGTCTGCGGCCTGTAAGGAAATCTATGAAGAGAACAAGGGCAAGGGCCAGGCATTCTACAACCTGAACTATGACGAGGTGCAAAAGCCATTCCATGACGGCGACGGGCGCAAGCCGAAGGGCGGCGCTTACGGCGACGAGTGCAAGGGCTGCATCGTGCTGAACATGTCCAGCAAGAACAAGCCGATTGTCGTGGACGGCCAGCGAAACCCCGTAACCGACGAGCTGTCCGTTTATCCGGGCTGCTATGGCCGCGTAAACGTCGGCCTGTATGCCTATAACGTCTCCGGCAATAAGGGCATTGCTTGCGGGCTTAACGGTGTTCAGACCTTTGGCTATGGCCAGGCGATTGGCGGTGGCTGCTCGGCAGGCGACTTTGATGATGGTTTCTCCGATGACGCGGCAGACGAAGAGTTTGAACTGTAATTGAGCATAAGCGGGACTGCACATCCCGCCGCTCTATGCCTGAGAAATGAGTGAAAGAAATGACCCGTTGTCTCTCAATCGACCTTGAAACCTATAGTGAGGTCGATATCGGCAAATGCGGTGTTGACAGATACGCGGAGGACAGCTCCTTTGAGAACCTGTTGATCGGGTATGCGTTTGACGATGACCCTGTGGAAGTCATTGACCTGACAGACCCGGTAACGGATATCGCTCAGGTTAAGCGGCAGTTCACGGAATGGCTGCTTGACGCGACGATCAAAAAGACGGCGTGGAATGCTGCTTTTGAGATGACCTGTTTTACACACTGGCTAGGTCAAGAGATGATCCCGGAACAGTGGTCGGACGCGATGATTACGGCGGCGACTTGCGGGTTGCCGATGTCGCTGGGCGGTGCGGGAAAAGCGCTGGACTTACCGCAGGACGCGCAAAAGGACAGGCGCGGTAAAGAGCTTATTCGGTATTTCTGTGTGCCGTGTAAGCCTACACAGTCTAATGGCGGCAGAACGCGGAACATGCCGAGCGATGCACCGGATAAATGGGCTACGTTTATCGAGTACAACCGGCAGGACGTTGTGACAGAGCGCGCAATCCGCAAAAGGCTTGAAGCCTATGAGCCGGATGCCGACGAGCATGAGGCGTGGTGTCTGGACTACCGAATCAACCGACGCGGCGTACTCTGTGACAGACCGCTGGCCGAGGCGTCGATCTCGATTGCAGAAGAGCATTCAAAACTGCTGACAGCTAAAATGAAAGCGCTGACGGGGCTTGCGAACCCGAACAGCATGGTGCAGTTGAAGTCATGGTTTGGCGTGACTGGATCTCTTGACAAAGAAGTTGTCAAAGAGATGCTGTCAACCGAAACGGGCGACAGACTGGAAGTGCTGAAAATCCGTAAAGAGCTTGGCAAAAGCTCGGTAGCTAAGTATGACGCGATGGAGCGTTACATGTGCAAGGATAACCGCTGCCGGGGGCTGTTCCAGTTTTACGGCGCAGGACGCACGGGGCGCTTTGCCGGGCGCGGCGTACAGCTACAGAACCTTACGAAGAACCACTTTGAAGACCTTGACACGGCGCGAAATGTGGTGCTGACGGGCGATAGAGACGTGGTAGAAGCCATGTATGGCGATGTAACGGACACGCTGTCTCAGCTCGTCAGGACGGCGTTTATCGCCAAACCCGGACACGTATTCGCCGTTGCGGACTTCTCCGCAATCGAGGCGCGAGTGTCCGCATGGCTGGCCGGTGAAGACTGGGTGGTTGAATCCTTCAAGCAAGGCAAGGATATTTACTGTGAGACGGCGAGCCAGATGTTTGGCGTACCCGTCGGCAAGCATGGCCCGAACGCTGAGCTGAGGCAGAAGGGCAAAATCGCTGTTCTCGCGCTCGGCTACGGCGGCACCGAAGGGGCTATGCTGAAAATGGGTGCTTTGAAGATGGGCTTGAAGGAAGATGAACTTCCGCAAATCGTGAAATCGTGGCGCGAGGCTAATCCGCATATCGTGAACTACTGGTATAAGCTCGAAGAGGTTGTCCGGGATTCAGTGGTCAATCGAGAACAAGGCTTTCTGCCGTATGGTCTAGAGGTGTTCAGAACTGGGCGGCTACTGCATATTCGGTTACCGTCCGGGCGGTGTATCCGTTATTACAAGCCGTGCATGACGACAAACCGCTTTGGTAAAGAGTCGGTCGGCTACAGTTCCTTTGATAAGCGCACCGAACTACTCACGGAAACGTGGGGCGGCAAGCTGTTTGAGAACGTTGTGCAGGCCGTGGCTAGAGACTGTCTCATCGTTTCAATGCGGCGCGTGGCGAAGAAATACCCGGATATCGTGATGCACATCCACGATGAGATGGTCGTAGAAGTTCCTGAGAACGAGGCTGAGGAAGCCTTGCAATATATGTATGCCTGCATGTCGGAGCCGATTGAATGGGCACCGGGGCTACCGCTCAAGGGTGCTGGCTACATTACGCCATATTACATGAAGGACTAAAAGGAGGGGAAGCCGGATTGGAAGTTTACCTGAACAGCATTACGGGCATGGATGACGCGATGACGGCACTGCTGATGAGTAAGCGCCATTGGGATTCCGGACGGCAGATGCACAATACATTTCTCGTTCAGCGGTATACCAATGGCCGAGGCAAGCGCGTAGACATTAAAGACCCGGAGCACTGCTTGTCTTCCATCGCGCAGTTTGACGATGGTTTGGAAAAGGTGCTGCGAATCGGCAAAAAGCACATTACACTGTTGAAGTTTATCGACATCAGCGTAACCGTCGACGGCCTGCATCGCGCGGGGCAGGATGACTGGGATAGCCACGCAAAGCGGTTTGACAATCGCATCATTCGTGAGAGTACGCGCCTTGCGGACTTCGACGAAAGCGAAATGAGCGACTATTACAAGGGGAAAATCCTGACCACCGAACAGGTATTCAGGATGCTCGGGCTTGAGATCCCGCAAAAAGCGAATTTCGACGGCGTTGAGTATGTACGCTCGCCGGGAGGTTATGTGCGGGAAGATATGGCCGGGAATCGGGATGTAAAGCGCGGGCTGTATCGGGAATGTATTCCCTCAAGGTTCATCTTTAAGTGCAATCTTGCGGAGTTCGCACACGTTTACAAAATGCGCAGAGACGGGAGCGGCGCGAACCCCGAAGTGGTTGAGCTGTGCGAAACGATTGCCGATTTGCTTGAGGAATACCAACCGCAAATCACGCGCCAGTTTTTGCTTGAAGTTGAAAACTGATATGGAGGCATTAATGATGAAGATTAGCGAGCTTAAACGCTGTCCCTTCTGCGGGGGCAAGGCCGTTGTCGGATCGACTGCCGCCGGCCTTAAATACATCACATGCGGTGAAATTTTTTGCAAAGCTCGGCCATGTACGGTTCACTGCAAGCTCTTACAGAGCGCTGCGGAGATCTGGAACACTCGGTGGCCGGCGGAGGAATCGGACAATGTCAAAGGCTGAACTGGAAAGTAAGACGGAAGCCTACCTTCGAACTGAGGTTCAGAAACGCGGGGGTCTGTACTACAAATTCACATCCCCCGGAAATGTCGGTGTGCCCGACAGAATCATCGTGTATGCCGGCAAAACAATCTTTGTCGAGCTGAAACAGGAGCACGGAACGCTGAGCAAACTTCAAGAAATTCAGATCGCGCGCTTGAAAAAAGCGGGCGCAACGGTTCGCGTCGCTTACGGGCGAGAAGGAGCGCGAAGGGTACTCAATGAGGTGTTTGCCACGTATGTCGAAAGGAGCCGAAGCAATAAAGAGGGCTTTGGTATCGAAGAATGGACAGAAGAAAAAAGGAACTGGGGGGATCGTGGATGACACGCGAGGACAAGATTAAAGCGCTTAGTGCCTATTGCGAAACGCAAAATATTTGTGATGGATGCACTCTCGACAGCCTTTGCTCTGGCTTGCCCTTGGAAACAAACAACTTTTTATCGGCATCAGATGAAGACGTAAATTGCGCCTATGACCTGATTTCAAAAGATGAGCCGGAAAGAAGCGCTATTGATCATCCGAAACACTATAACGTGGGCGACATCGAGGTCATTGACGCCATCGAGGCGTGGAAACTGGGCTTTAATCTCGGCAATGTGGTGAAGTATGTCGCGAGGGCAGATTATAAAAGTAAGCCGCTGGAAGACCTCAAGAAAGCCAAGTGGTATCTGGAACGTGAGATTGAACGGCGGTCGAAGAGGTGACGAAACTTGCGGTATAAGCCCCACGATTATCAACAATTCTGCATCGAGGCGATCGAGCAAACGCCGCAGATAGCGCTTTTTCTGGAAATGGGCTTGGGCAAAACTTCCGTCACATTGACTGCGATCTCGGATATGATCGGCTTTGATATATCAAAGGTGCTGGTGATTGCCCCATTAAGGGTGGCACAAACGGTATGGGATGCGGAAGCGGAGAAGTGGGATCACACTCAATTCCTCCGATTTTCCAAAATCCTCGGCACGGCAAAGCAGCGCAGGGATGCGCTGCTGGCTGATGCGGACGTATACGTTATCAACCGAGAAAACATACCTTGGCTAGTGACAGAGTGCGGGAAGCGGTGGCCTTTTGATATGGTCGTGATCGACGAGCTGTCCAGCTTCAAAAGCCGATCCGCAGAACGTTTTAAGGCGCTGAAAAAAGTTCGGCCTTGCATTGAGCGCATTGTAGGCTTAACGGGAACGCCGGCGCCTAATGGTCTGCTTGACCTGTGGCCGCAGATGTACCTGATGGATCAGGGGAATGCCTTGGGAAAGACCTTATCTGTCTACCGCGACACGTATTTTAAGCCGGGAAAGCGTAACGGGAACGTGATTTTTGAATGGAAGCTGCTTCCCGGAGCGGAAGACGCGATTTATAAGCGGCTTGCCGGTCTGGTTGTCAGCATGAAAACCAGAGACTACCTAAAAATGCCGGAACGGATCGACAACGTAATTAGCATAGAGCTTCCGCCGGATGCAAAAAACGCATACCGCCAAATGGAACGCGAAATGGTGCTTCCGCTCAAGAACACTGAGATTACAGCATTCAACGCCGCATCCGTGTGTAACAAGCTCTTACAGCTTTCTGGCGGCTCTGTGTACGACGAAAACGGCGTTTACCATGAAATCCACCGAGAGAAATTGGACGCACTACACGACGTTATAGAGGCCGCTAACGGCAATCCTGTGCTGTGCTATTACGGTTTCCGACATGAAGCCGCGCGAATCATGCAAGAGTTCCCGCAAGCCCGGATGATAGGCAAAGGCGAAAATGACGTGAGAGACTGGAACGCCGGAAAGATACCGCTGCTCCTGTGTCACCCGGACAGCGCCGGCCACGGTCTGAACCTTCAAACGGGCGGGCACATCCTTGTGTGGTACGATTTAACGTGGTCGCTGGAAAAATACCAGCAAGCGAACGCCAGATTGCACCGACAGGGACAAAAAAGCGCGGTAGTCATTCACCACATCGTGGCCAAAGGTACGGTAGACGAACGTGTTATGCGGATTTTAGCTCAGAAGGACTTGCGACAAGATGCGCTGATGGAAGCGGTGAAAGCCATACTTAGGGAGGATAGCAATGAGAGATGACAGACGACACATCATTTTACGCATTGATGACGGAATCCCCGATCACTTAGCGCTCTACTATGCGCTTCGGATGGTTTGCCTAGGGAAAAAGTACGGGCAGGAAAAGAACAAGTACAGCCGAGTGACCAAGTGGGAAGGTCAGAATATCGCGGTACACACGCAGACTTCCCGGAACAAGGGTTCGCTGCGCATTGTTGTTAAGCTACTACAGAGACCCGCAAGGGCTAAGAAGGTAAAACCGAATGAGACCGACGAGCAGCAGGAAGATTAAGCCTGAGTTTATCATCGCCGCGAAACGACGGCGTAGCGAAAAACCGCTGCTGTTCGCCGTTCACGGCGATAACGCCTTTGACGCTATGGACAGGTTCAAGCGCATCTATACAACGACTTACCCGTTCATGGAATGCCGAGGCATGAGAGAACCGAAGGGAGCCGGGAAATGCAAACGCTGACGATTAGTGAAGGGCTGAGCAAAAACGCTACGTCATGGAGACCCGTACACCTGACATGGCCTGAGCTTTGCGAGCGGCTGTCCCATACGCGCATGACAAACGAGACCGAGGCCGAGTATGCAGCCATGGATCGCGAATCAAAGGGACGCATTAAAGACGTTGGCGGATTTGTCGGCGGTGAGTTCAAAGACGGAATCCGTCGGGGCTCAAATCTTTTGTCCCGTCAGATTCTCTCGCTGGACATCGACTATGGCAAGCCCGACACATGGGACGTTGTAGACGGGTTGTGTGACCTTTACGACTGGACGTGCCTCATGCACACCACGCACAGTCATACGCGGGAGAAGCCGCGTTACAGGCTGTATATGCCGCTGTCACGCGACGTGGACAAAATCGAGTACGAGGCCGTAGGTCGAATGGTCGCATCGCTGATCGACATTGAGCTGTTCGACGACACGACGTATCAGGCATCGCGCCTGATGTTCTGGCCGAGCACTTGCCGGGACGGTGAGTTCATCGTCAAGCAGCGTGACGGGGATTTCGTCGATGTTGATGAAGTGCTGGGCATGTATGCCGATTATAAAAATCGCGCTTCTTGGCCTATATCTTCGCGCACGACGCGCGCACAAGCGCATGAGATCAAGGACAAGCAGCAAGACCCGCGCAGTAAGAACGGCATTGTTGGCGCGTTCTGCTCGGTCTACGACGTGCATCAGGCGATTTCAAAGTTCCTGGGCAAGGTCTACTCGCCTTGTGAGGGCATGCCGAACCGATATACGTTCATCGGAGCGTCTACCACGGCGGGATTGGTAGTCTATGACGACGGGCTGTTCGCATACTCTCACCATGAGAGCGATCCTTGCCACGGGCGAACGTGCAACGCCTTTGACCTTGTACGCCTCCACCTTTACCCGGACAGCGATGAAGGCCGATCGTTTGAAAAAATGAAAAGCCTAATCTCGTCCGACAGCGAAGTGCGGCACAAGCTGGAAGACATGATCCAGATCAACGCCAGCCGTTATTTCGCTGACGGCGGGGATGCCGACATTCTTCGTCGCGACGACCGCGATTACACGGAATCCGGCAATGCTATCAGGCTAAAGGATTCAAACTTTAACGTCATGCGATATAGCGGCACGCTGGACTGGTGCGTATGGGATGGCGCTGTTTGGCAACAGTACGCTAAAACAGACGCGATCATGTTGGTCATGTGCATGAACGACCGCATGAAGGACGAGGCTGACCGCAAATTTCAGCTCGCGCCTAAGCCTGAAAAAGGCTGCAAGCGCGACGATTGGCCGGAGGATTACAAGGACGCTGTGGTGGCGGTCAAGTGGGCTACAGCAAGCCGCTCTTATAACGTCATGGCACATACGCTTCAAGCCGCTCAGTCTTTGATGAGTGTGCGTGACGCGGATGAGTTTGACAACGATCCGTGGCTGCTGAATACGCCTGACAGCGTTATAGACCTCCGTACAGGCGAGGAAAAGCCGCACAGGGCTGAATATATGTGCACGATGATGACGCGGCTATCGCCCGATTTCACGGCTCAGAGGCCGCTATGGGACAAGTTCATGCGCCAAGTGACCGGCGATGACACGGACTTTGCCGAATACATCCAGACGGTGGCCGGGATGGCGCTGGTAGGCAAGGTGTACGAGGAAGGATTGCTGCTGGTGTACGGCAATGGCGGAAACGGTAAGTCTACGTTATTCTCCGTTTGGCATACACTCTTAGGCGGTTATGCGGCGACGGTTCGAAATGAGGTACTGACAGGTAGCCGGAACGGAAGCGAGGTTGCCGGTCAGAACTTACTCCGTGGCAAACGCCTTGTGCTGACAAGTGAGCTTGAAGCGAACCAAGCCATGCAGTCATCTATGCTCAAGCGGCTAACCTCTCAAGACCCGATCAGCGCAAACGTTAAATTCCACGAGCCGATTACGTTTACACCGAGTCATACGCTAATCCTGCACACAAACCATCTGCCGCGCCTTAAAAGCGTTGATGGCGGTACTGCACGGCGTATCGCAGTAGCACCGTTTAACATGAGCTTGAAGCCCGAGGAAAAGATCATGGACTTCGCGGGCGTACTGGTGGAAAAAGAAGGCCCCGCTATCCTCGCATGGATGATCGAGGGCGCGATGAAGTTCTACGCGCAGCACATGAAGCTCAAAAAGCCGAAGGTTGTATTGGAGGCGACGAAGGAGTATTTGGACAACGAGGACGTGATCACGCGATTCGTAAACGAATGCTGTTCACTGGATAACGCTGACGCACGAACGCCGACCGGGCTTGTTTTCCAGACGTTCACCCGCTGGATGCAGGAATCCGGTATGAAGTGGTATGGCGGCGACCGGGAATTTAAGAAGAAAATGCAGGAGAAGGGCTTTGAGTATTGCCGGGAAAAGAAGGGCGTTATGCTCAAGGGCGTAGAGGTTATCGACCCGACGTTTAATAACGAAAACTTGTAATTTTGAGGCACAAACATGAATAGCTGTTTATTTTCAAGCGCATCCGTCGAGTGGGCAACGCCGCAGGCTCTTTTTGACGAGCTGGACGCGGAGTTCCATTTCAACCTTGACCCGTGCTGCACACACGAGAACGCAAAATGCGCGGAACACTTTACCAAGGCGGAGGACGGTCTTTCCAAAACTTGGGGGGGTAAAAGGGTATTTTGCAACCCACCCTACGGGAAAGAGCTACCGAAGTGGATCAAGAAAGCGCACGACGAGGCTGAGAAAGGCGCGCTGGTGGTGATGCTCATTCCAGCGAGAACGGACACGCGAGCCTTTCACGACTACATTTATTATCAGGCAGAGATTAGGTTTTTGAAAGGGCGGATCAAATTTGGCGATGCGAAAACCTCCGCGCCTTTTCCGTCGATGGTGGTTATTTTTAGAGGAGGGTCAAAATGAACGACTTGAACGAATTGCGGAACGAAATCTACGATGACGCGGCGGCGCACGGGCTGTGGGACGCGGACTATCTTCTGAAAACGTTTGTGAATAGCGATGCTCTGAGGGATTCTGGGCTTTTGCAGATTTACAAAATTGTAAATACCGAGCGAGAGTTGGGACGAGTTCATGCAACGCTGCGCGTTTTCTTGGAGAATCAAGAACTGTTAGAAACAGTGCTCGAAGAAGAAGAAGATCACTTCCGCGAGGAGCTGGCGGACGTTATCATCACGGCGCTGTCTGCCGCCGGGTATCTGGGCATCGACATTGACAAGGCGGTGCGGGCGAAGATGGAGATTAACCGAGGGCGTGAATGGAGGCATGGAAAATGACAGCAAAAGAAAGAATACGCATGATTGCGCTGGAAGTGCAAGAGTTGTCTGAAGCCGTTGAACACTATAAACCGGGATGGGGATGCTATGGGCGAAAAACCCACTCCAAGGAGGCTATCAAGCGCGGCGTGAAACAGGTTAGAGCGCATCTTCTGGAGTTGGTGGATGATTTGGACGCGACGGAGGACGACTGATGGCATTAGTTGAGTACGACCTTTTCGGACAAAAGCGGGACAAGGTGCAGACGGCAATAGACCGGCTGAGGGCGTTTGAGCCGAAAGAGGGGTATTTCCTCGCGTTTTCGGGCGGGAAAGACAGCCAGTGCATCTACCATCTGGCGAAGATGGCAGGCGTGAAGTTTGACGCGCACTATCATGTGACAAGCGTTGACCCGCCGGAGCTGGTACAGTTTGTCAAAGCACAATATCCCGATGTCCGCAGAGACATCCCGCACGACAAAGACGGTAAGCCTGTGACGATGTGGAGCTTGATTGCGCGGCATACGATTCCTCCGATGCGACAATTCCGGTATTGTTGCGCGAAACTCAAAGAAGTTGCCGGAAAGGGAAAAATTGTCGTTACCGGCGTGAGATGGGCTGAAAGCGCAAGGCGAAAGAATCTGCATGGAGTCGTCAATATCAGAACCGAAGACAAAAAGTTTATCGGGCGCGCATTGGACGTAAAAGGAACATCCCTGAACATCCGTGGCGGGCTAATTATGAATGATGATAATGACGGGGCGAGACGCATGGTCGAGCACTGTTTTCGCACCAAAAAGACGATGGTTAATCCCATTGTTGATTGGACGGATGAAGACGTGTGGGAGTTTCTGAACGAGGTCGCCAAAGTGCCGCACTGCAAGCTGTATGACCCGCCGTACAACAAAAAACGCATTGGCTGTATTGGCTGTATGATGTCGGGAAATAAGGTAATGATCGCGGATTTTGAACAATACCCCAAGTATAAGGCGGCGTATATTAAGGCTTTCGATAAAATGATCGTCAATCATCCGGGAAATTATATAAGCCTGCTCGGCAAACGCATCCCGACAGACAAGCTGTGTGGCAGTCAAGTGCTTGACTGGTGGATTTGGTGGAGCGACAAGAAACCGAAAATCGAGAATTTGCCGGAATCACTTAAAAAATTATGGGAGGAAGCGACCGATGAAATGTAAATGGTACGCCGAGTTTGAAGGTGTTTGCACCAATGGCGAATGTCCGTATCGCGGCGATGTGTGCCCGACGAGCGAGTACCCGGAGGTGTGCAAGTATTACAACAAGCCGGAGAAAAAACTGTCCGTGGGAGAGATCGTGGAAGGACTGAAAACGTGCAGTAAAGGCACTTTATGCCACGGATGCCCGGCGCAGAGCCTTTCTGCGGTAGATTGCGCAAAAGTGCTGAAAGAGCAAGCCGCCGACATGCTGGAAAAGCTGGCGGCGGAGAAGGACGCGAAGAAGCCGGAGTGGATCAGCACCAAAGACGAAGACGAATTACCGAAGAACGAACAGGAAGTCTTTATCTACTGTAACCGTGGTGGATTTAAGTTTGTCTGCCCAGCTATCTATGAAGACGGAAGCATGTTGACACAGAATAGCCGCTGGAACTGGTACGACATAGAAGAATACGGCACATACAACGAAGAAAACGATGATTATTTTGTTCCGAAAGGCTGGTGGGAAAATAGGCAATTTACCCCGGACGATGTATATAACTGCCCGGTAGACTGCGAAGTCACTCACTGGAGGCCTCTTCCCAAGCCGCCGGAGGAGGCGACCCATGATTAAGATCGCTAACACAGAGGACTTTGGCTTTGTATGCATCTGCGCGGTGCGCTACTGTCTGGGGCGGCGCACCTACGCGCCGGGGACTGTGATGGGCTTTATCAAGATGTTCCTTCCGGCGCTGGACGACAAGACGCTGTATGTGATGGCGCGGGATATCGCCGAGGCTGACAATCTGGGAGACGCGGAAATCGACGCGCCGATGTGGGCGGCGTTTCTGACGGAGATTCGGGAGGAACAGAAACGGAGGAAGATCCATGTATGAGCCACCAAAACGCCGAAAGCTGACAAAAGCCGAGCGGGAAAAAGTTTACGCCCTGTGTGACGGACACTGCGCCTATTGTGGCGCATACACTGCGCGAATGAACATGCAGATAGATCATGTTATTCCGATGCAGTTTTATGAGTGCTATCACGCCTCAGGCTTTGACCTCGATTCGATGGATAATTTTCTTCCGGCTTGTCGAAGCTGCAACCATTACAAAAGCGCGTTGACACTCGAAAAATTTAGAGCTGCCATTGAAAACTATCCCTATGTTCTGGCTCGTGACAGCACCACCTACTTGAATGCAGTGCGTTTCGGCGTGGTTACGCCAACGCCGAAAAAAGTGCAATTCTATTTTGAGACGCAAGGAATCCAAGTCCCGTCACTTGGATGGAGGTAGAACGATGAAAGCAACGCCTGATGAGATCAAGAAAGCCCTTAAATGTCACAGAGATGGAAGGGCGTGTCACGATTGCCCCTATGAGCAGGGGCGGACGTTCAGCGTTGACGGCGTTACCTTTGGCTGCACGAAAGCTATCATTGCCGATGCGCTCGCATACATCGAGCAGCTTGAAGCGGAGAGAGATGAGAAATCCGGAGACGGGAGATGGAGCCCTTGTGATGAAGATCCGCCTGAAAATGGGGAAGAGGTCCTCTGCTGGTATGAATATTATCGCTATGGAAGTTATAACCGTATGGTCAAAACCTACGGAATAGGTTTTCAATTTAATGGTTTTTGGGGCGGGGAGGTTGCACAAGGTAAGAACGCAAGACCGCTGTTTTGGATGCCGCTGCCAAAGCCGCCGCAGAAGAAAAAAGGGGGGCTTCACTCGAAGCGGAAACGGAGGAAGAGCGATGAAAACGCCTGATGAGATCAAGGAAGCTGCGGAAATATGCAAAAAGGACTGCTACTGCACGGAGTGCCCGTATTACAGAGAAGGGGATTGCGTTATGAATCTGCTTACTGATGCGATCGCCTACATCGAGCAGCTTGAAGCGGAAAGAGAGGGAAAGAGCGATGAGTGAAACGCCTAAATGCCCATATTGCGGGGACAGGATGGAGCTGCAAATCGTACCGCCTGAGCTCGGGAAAGAAACCTATACCGTATGGTATCAGTGCGTGGTGTGCGATAGCACCTCTCCGCAACTTGAGATTCCCGCAGATAGCACGGACAGCCAGATTGAGGCGAAAGCTCGTGCATCTGTGATGCGCCGCATCGCGCCGGAAAACCGGGTGCTGACGCTGGCGGAAGCGCAAAAGAAGTGCCAAGAAGATAGAATCACATGGTATGAGCCTTTCCGTCATGAAGCACCTATCGTTTTCCCGGCGTATGTTGCGCCTATTGACCCGACGGATGCGCTTGTCAATATATGCACTTTCTTTGCGAGCACAGAAAAAGAGGTCGAGCTTTACGGCAAGACGTGGCGTTGTTGGTTGAAGAAGCCGACCCCGAAAGAGATGAAGGTGATACTGTGGGAAAACTGATGACGAAAATCCGGCAGAAGCTATGCCGACATATGTATTCAGACGCGCGGCTCAAGGCGGAGCACGATGAAGAAAATTATACCTTCACAAACGTTTGCGAGAAATGCGGGAAAATGTATACCGCAATAGTCCCAAGAAGGAGTATTGAGCCTTGGGAAAGAGAGGCGAAAAAGCCGTGATTACGCTTGAGTTCCCTATTAACCCGAATTTAACGGAGGAATGATTATGAAAAAGATTATCGCTTTGGTGTTTCTACTCGCCGCCCTTGCTATTGGCGCTTGCGTTACTGTGCACCAAGCCTCGGCAACCACGATCAAAGAAGGCTTTGTCGGCATTGTACTGAACTTTGGCAAAGCCGAGCCGGATACCCTGAAACCCGGATTTTACCTCACGCCGCCGTGGAAATCTGTTGTCAAAATGGATTGCCGCTGGCAGAAGTATGAGGTTGCCTGCTCGGCGTTTAGCAAGGATATCCAACAGGTCGATATCAAGATGACTTGCAATTACAAGCTGTCCGAGGACGGCGCGAGGCGTATCTATTCACAGGTCGGCACGGATTACGGAAGCAAGATCATGGAACCGTGCATTCTGGATGCGGTTAAAGCCGTATTCTCAAAATATACGGCGGAAGAGCTGATTTCTGAACGCGACGGCATTTCCACGGAAGTCTATGAAACGGTCTACGCTAAAATGGAAATCTACGATGTAAAAATCCAAGACGTGGCAATCACGGATATCGACTTTAGCGATGCTTTCACCGACGCGGTGGAGGCCAAGCAAGTGGCTACTCAGAAGAAGCTGCAAACACAAACCGAGCAGGAACAGCAGACGATCATCGCGGAGGCCGAGGCCAAGCGCGAAAAGATCAAGGCTCAGGCTGATGCTGAGATGAAGAAAATCGCTGCGGAAGCGGACGCGGAAGCCGTCAGGATTCAGGCCGACGCAGAAAGTTACCGCCTTGAAATGGAAGCGAAGAGCATCACCGATAAAGTGATCCAGAAGGAGTACATTAAAAAGTGGAACGGCCAGCTTCCTATTATCAGCGGATCTGGCGCGACGCCGATTGTGGACATGGGCGATCTGATTAACCCCGAGGGCTGACATGGGAAAGATGCTTGAAAGATGGGCGGCGACGTTTGACGGGGATCTCAGTCGGACAGACGGAAAGCCCGGGCTGGCGCGAGTGGAGGTTTACAAGGATTTAAGGCTGTTCTACAGCGCCGCCAGAACGGATAACCCGTTAGGTCGCCTGCCGCTCTGGCACGTCTGGAAGGGCGATAAATGGCTTCTCACGACGTCAAGCCAAGCCTACGCCTTTAAGGAATTTAAGAGACTGAAAGTGGAGAGTGATTGCGCATGAATCTGATGCTTTGGGTGGTTACGGACATCGGCCTTCTGCTGGCCGGGTTCATGGCGGGTAGAGCCGTCGGTCAGCGTCGGGCGGTTAAGGCGCTCGTGTTTATGCCGGACAGCCTCTTCGAGGAGACGATTTCCCTGACCAGACAGGCGCGGGAATGCCAGAAAATTAGAGATGAAAATGTAAGTAATTCCGAGGATAAATAACTGCCCCAATAAAACGAGTTTTGACCCTGTTTGATGGGCGGTTTTTCGGGAAAATTTGCCTACACCACCCTACACCAAATGACATGCGTTACGGATAAAACGGGTGTAGGCAGTGTAGGCATTTGCACAAACTTTTTCGTGCGAATATGCGCTGGTGTAGGGAGTGTAGGCATTTGCACAAACTTTTGATTGAGTTCACTTGTTATAAGGCGTAGGGTGGTGTAGGGTGGTGTAGGCAAGGTGTAGGCAAGGTGTAGGGTAGCGGTGTAGGCAGTGTAGGGTAGTCCCGGGAGTAGTTGTTAATTTGAAAAACCAGATGCACAATCCGGATGGACAATCCTTTGTGTAAGATGCACTAAAAATGTAGGCGGTGTAGGGTCTGCACAGAACTTTTTACGGGGCGGCATGAAGTTGGTGTAGGCGGTGTAGGGTCTGCACACCCTAAAAGCTAATTACATCTGCCCCTAGCCCCGCGTTAGGGCCCCTTGGGTAAACCCTACACCACCCTACACCAGACCCCGTTTCAGCCTTGGTCAAAGAATGAATAAAAACATAACTAAAATTTCAGGATCGAAAGCGCCCGAAAACGGCCATTTCGGGACACGATGCGGATTGGATTGCCGCACCCGGAAAATGAAGAGGAAGGTGGTTTGCGATATGGCCACGGAAAATTTATTTGAAAAATATTTGCGGGAAAGAAGGTATTCGCTGCTTGAGGAACGAAAGAGCCTCCCAAGACAAGACGGAAGACGTAAGCCCGTGCATTGCTGGGAAAACAATTCGACATACGATAGCGTGTCCGAGGCTTCTAAGGCTTTCGGGATCGCTCCCGGCGATATCAACAAGTCGCTCCAAAGCTACGGACGTAAAGCGATCAAGGGGCTGCACTTTTTCTATGTTTGAAAGGAGGTGACGCGACGTGGCGACGAAGCGTGACAACTCTAACCGCGTAAGCAATCGGGGAAGCAATTTTTTGAAAGACCCAGACGCGGTGACGGAGTTTGAATTTAAGCCCCGTGAATCCTTAGCCCCTCAAGGCTATGCGGATCTGGATAAGCCGGAGACGAAGAACCTTCTCGGCGATACGATAGGCCATCTGCGAAAGGCGTTCCTGATGAAGCCCGTACAGAGCAACGCCGAGCTGCTAGAGCGCCTTGATGATTATTTCGATCAAATTCAAAATCGCGCCATCCCTCCAACGGTTGAGGAACTTGGGTTGTATTGCGGGTATACGTCCGAAACGCTCAGGGCTTGGCGGAGTGGGCTGAATAAGGGATTTCGTGATGAGCCTATACCGGGTATAAGTACAAAGCTCATCGCTAAAAAAGCTTTAGAGATGGTACACGCCGCAGACGCGGTTTTGACCGAATCCGGCAAGATGAATCCGGTGACATATATCTTCCGTTCTAAAAACTATTACGGCATGAGCGACCGTCAGGAAATCGTTGTTTCGGCAAGTGCGGATGACAGCAATGAGCCGCTTACGCCGGAGGAAATCGCAAAGAATTTGCCAGAACCAGACGAGTTTATGCAGATGGACGTTGACACGGACTACACAATCGAATAAATCAAAAGCCCACAGGATGATTTCACCTGATGGGCTTTTTCAAAATCCCACGGCGTGAGCGCATGATTTTCAAAATCCCACAGCGCGAATTTCAAAATCCCACGGCGTGAGCGAAAATTTCAAAAGCCCACGACGCATGCGCGTGATTTTCAAAAGCCCACGGCGCATGCGCGTGAGAGCGGTTAAACGCCTGTCTGAGCGTTTCGGCACGCAGGACGATAAAGTCATCGCGCGGCGCAGGAAAACGCCTAGAACGGGCAGGAAACGTGTCTGAACGGCAAACCGGCAGCCTATGAGGGCACAGGCATCACGCTATCGCTTGTTTTCACGCTATCGCTTGGTCTTATCGCTTGCTTTCCGGGAGAGCGCCGCGTGGTGCCGCCGAAGGTGTTTACAGACAAGCGTAAAGGCTGAGCGGCTATACGCCCGAACGGCTGAGCGGCTATACGCCCGAACGGCTGAGCGGCTATACGCCCGAACGGCTGTGTGGTTGCGCGCGTACACCTCCAGCGCGGCTGTACGTGAGAGCACTTGTGCGGCTGCGCGCGTATGCGTTCGCACAGCTATGTGTGCCCGCGTAGCTGCGCAGATGCGCGCGTGGGGAAGCGCTCGATCGCGCCCGCGCGGCTGTGGTTGCACGCCGTTGCAGGGTAGCCCCCGCCGCCCTGGTAGCCGCTGCCGAAGGATCGCGGGCTCTGGTGGAGCTGGTGGAGCTGGTGGAGCTGGTGGAGCCGCTGCCGAAGGATCGCGGGCGCTGATGGAGCTGGTGGAGCTGGTGGAGCCGCTGCCGACGATCCGGGCGCTGGTGGAGCTGCTGGAGCCGCTGCCGACGATCCGGGCGCTGGTGGAGCTGCTGGAGCCGCTGCCGACGATCCGGGCGCTGGTGGAGCTGGTGGAACTGCTGGAGCCCGCCGAAGGATCGCGGGCGCTGCTGGAGCTGGTGGAGCCGCGCCGTCGGTCGGGGCATGCCGTGAAACGGTCTAAAATGCCCGTGTAGCGGCCTTGTGTGTCGGGGTGGTACAAGAACCATCGAGACGCGCAAGGCCGCTACACGGGCAAATAAACGGCGAATAGCGGGGCATAAAAAAAGAGGGGTATCAATACCCCTCAATCTTAGCCCGCGTGATCCGCTGCTTGAGCTCCTGTATAGCGGATCGTATGGCGGCCAATGTGCCCTTGTGATCGCTGTACCCGGTGCACCATCCCGGGGTGCACCGGATGAAGCCGACGTCGGCAAGGTCAAGTAATAGCCGCTTGAGCCTTGTGGCCTCTTTGAGCGCGTCGCGCTTGTCGGCCCACGACCCCGGCCAAAAATTATCTAACAGCTCAATGTATACCCCCTCATAATATCCCCACGCGGGGCGGATGCGGAAAAAGCTAAAATCGTCATAATTATTGATGATCGCGGCGGCGTTGGCATAATCGGCGGCGTAATCGTCCGCGATATATGCCGCGCGCTTGTCGTGGGCCAGGTCGTCCAGGTCGTCCGGGTCATAGGGCTTGATGGCCAATGTGATAATATCGGATGTGCCGTAATTGATTGCGCCCATAATCACACCCCCTTTCCACCCGTCTCACAACGGCGGGCGAATGCGGCGGCGTTGAGCGCTGCAAGCTCCTGTAATGTCGCATCGGACAGCGTGAGGCGGTCCTCATGCGTGTTGATCGCGTCCAGCTCCTGCACGGCGGCGACGGATAGGTGTTTGCCGTGGAGCTTGCGGATCAGATCAAGCAGCGTGCCGTACACGTCGGCGCTATAGGCATATCCATAGCCGTGGGACGCGCGGCCACGCCAAACGTGGCCGCTGAACAGGCAATCCATCTCAAGGATACGCCCGGCGCGCGGGTGGTCGGAGGTCGTCAATAGATAATACGGCCTCAAGATTTCCCACTTTTCCGGCTTGTCAAGCCGGGCGAAAAAATATTGAGGGCGGCCGTTTTTGTAGACCGCGTTAAATTCCATTGTGTGCGCTCCTTTCGTCTTCGTTGTCGTTGTCGTTGTCAGTACAGCACCGCGACGAGTTGCCAATTATCCCACCATATGGCGCCGCTCGTGTCTATGGCGTTGCGCTCGATACGGACGAGTTGGAGTTCGGGGTATCCCGCCTCGTACGTCTCTCGTGTCGTGTAATAATACCGCCGTGTGCGGTATTCGCCGTAATAGCGTGCGCGGCTGATGATATTGTGGAGGTTGCGCGGCTTGCGGCATGTGGTCATGTGATGATCCCCCCTTTCGTCTTGGCGGTTTTGTGTCTTGTGCCTTTTGTGCCTATATTATACCGCGATTATAAGCACACGTCAAGCCTTTTATCAAGATTATAGGCACATTTTTCTTTTTTTCAGCCCGCCGCGCTCACTCTTCGCGGCGGCGACTGCTTGCGCGGGGCATACGATCCGCCCGGCTTGACGGGTTCGGCGCGCCTGGACGTATCCCGGGGCGGGGGGGTATCAAGGGGGGCGGTCGAAAGGCGCGGGGGTAATCCCGCGAATACCCGCGAAAAATAAAAACGTGTCTTTACCTATTGACAATATCAGCACACGGGTGTATACTAAGACCGTAAAGACACAAGCCATCACTGGGGGAGGGCGACAGCCGTGAAAAACGTAGTGAGCTATATCCGGGTATCCACCGAAGGGCAGGTTGGAGAGGACAAGTTCGGCATCGACGCGCAGCGCGCGCAGATTGCGGAATACTGCCGCAGGAACGATATGCAGCTCGTTCACGAGTACAAGGACGAGGCGAAGAGCGGCGCGAAGATGGACAGACCGGAGTTTGACCGGATTGTGTACGGCGACGTGCAGAACCCGCCGATTGAAGCGGTGATCGTGGCCAAGTCAGACCGCATCGCCCGAGACATCAACGTTTATTACTATTACAAGATGCAGCTCAAGATGAAGGGCATTGAGCTGATCTCAATCGCGGAGGATTTCGGGCAGTTTGGCGTGTTCGCGAACATGCTAGAGGCGTTCACGCTCTGCGTGGCAGAGATGGAGCGCGAGAACATTATGAAGCGCACCAGCGCCGGCCGGATTCAGAAAGCCGGGCAGGGCGGGTATGCCGGAGGGCGAGCACCCGTCGGATATCGCGTATCGGATGGGCAGCTTATAATAAACCCTGACGAAGCAAAAGCAGTTCGCCGGATTTTTAGTCTCCAGTCTAAGGGAATGGCTTTGCGGGATATCGCGGATAAGTTAGGGGAAGAAGGGTATCGCTCGAGAAGCGGCGCGCCCTATACATTCGGCACGGTGCGAAACATCCTCAACAACAAGAAAACCTATCAGGGGTATTACCGTTACGGCAAGAACAGCGAATGGGTTGAAGGCCAGCAGGAAGCGATTCTGCCGAGGGATTAACCGCAAAAAAGACCTCCGCGACAGGGCAGAGGGATACAGCCAACAGGGGCTATGAAAGCATAGCCCCTGTTTTTGTATGCCGACGGAGGAGGTCAGGGCATGGAAGACGCGCGAATCATCGACAGGCTTTTGAAATCGAACCTGTCAAATCTCAAGAACATAAGCATGCTGTTTGACATGGCGCGGAACACCGACGATCTGGCGCTGTGCCTGAAAGCGCGCAGCTACGCGCAGCGGCTCGCCACGCGGGGCGACGAGGCGGCGTATGAGCTGGTGAAGCAAACGTACCTGTGGGCGGCACCGAAGGACTTTGACAGCTATCTGGTCTATCTGGAATGGAACAGAAAGCCGGAGGAGCGGTTCTATCTGCCCCGGCGGCGAGTGATTAAGCCGTTTGTCGAGAGCCTGCAAGCACTCGCGAATGACGAGCTGGACGAATTGTTTTTGAGCTGTCCGCCGCGAGTGGGGAAAACGTCTCTGCTGATGTTCTATATGACGTGGACGATAGGCCGGAACAGCGAGCGGGCGAACCTGTACTGCGCGTATTCCGACGTCATCACGTCCGCGTTCTACAACGGCGTGCTTGAGGTCATCAATGACCCGGTAACATACACATGGCATGAGATATTCCCCGGCGCGGAGCTGGTAGCGACGAACAGCAAGGACGAGACGCTGAACATCGACCGCAGGAAGCGGTATGCGTCCCTGACGTGCAGATCGCTGTATTCCACGCTGAACGGCGCTGTGGACGTCAACGGCATCCTGATGAGCGACGACCTGATCAGCGGCATCGAGGAAGCTATGAGCAAAGACCGGCTCACTGCCGCGTGGAACAAGGTAGATAACAACCTTCTGACGCGCGCAAAGAGCGGGTGTAAGCTTCTCTGGTGCGGAACGCGGTGGAGCCTGACAGACCCTATCGGTTTACGCATTGACACGGTGCTGAACAACCCGAAGTTTGCGCGGCGCAGGGTAAAGATCATCAACATTCCGGCCTTGAACGAGAAGGACGAGAGCAATTTCCACTACAAGTACGGCGTGGGCTTCGACACGGCGTACTATCAGCAGCGCAGAGCGTCGTTTGAGCGGAATAACGACATGGCGAGCTGGAACGCGCAGTATCAGGGCGAGCCGATTGAGCGAGACGGCGCGGTGTTCAGTCCGGGCGATTTCAGGTATTACAACGGCGTACTGCCCGAAGGGGAGCCGGATCGCATCTTCGCGGCACTTGACCCGAGCTGGGGCGGCGGCGACTTCTGCGCGATGCCGGTCATCTTTAAGTACGGGAATGAGCTGTATGTGCACGATGTTGTGTACGACAACGGAGATAAGCGTGTGACACAAGCGCTCGTGGCGGATAAGGTGATTGAGCACGGCGTAGGCGCGTTGCAGGTGGAAGCGACGAAGATGACGGAGGACTACGCGGAGGGCGTAGACGAGATTCTGCGCAAGCGCAAAAAGCGGATCAACCTGACGACGAAGGTTGCGCAGAGGACGACCGGCGGCAAAACGCAGCGCATTTTCGATAAAGCGCCGGACATCCGGGAGCGGATGGTCTTTTTGGATGACGGGAAGCGGAGCAAGCCGTATCAGCTTTTCATGCAGAACGTGTACAGCTTCAAAATCGTCGGCAAAAACAAGAACGACGATGCGCCGGACAGCCTGTGCATGGCGGTGTGTATGGACGAGGAGACATCTTATAGGCCAAGAGTGATGCAGCGCTTGTTCTAAAAACTTTTTTGTCTAAATGTTGTGGTATATATTGACAAGAACCACAATATGTTGTATATGGTAGCTAGGAAGAGACTAAAATCGGGAGGAGGGCTAGGCCATGCAGAAGTACATCGGGCGGCGAAAAGTCGTTACGGATTTTGAGCGCGTCACAGCGGCTAATGTCCGAAATGCCGTCTCGGACGTGCTGAAGCAGCATGACATGAACTCCGCCGAAGAAAAGTTCCTGTTCGACTATATGCGAGGTATTCAGCCGATCTATGCGCGCGTCAAAGAGATCAGGCCAGATATCCAGTACAACACGGTTGTGAACCACGCAAACGAGATCGTGTCGTTCAAGAGCAGCTATCTTCTCAGCTCGCCGATCACATACGTCAGCCGCAAAGACGGCGCTGGCGTGTCCACGCTGGTGGAGAAGTTTAACGACTTCATGCACCTGAGCGGCAAGAACGCGACAGATAAAGAGCTGGCCGACGATCTGCATATATGCGGGTTGGGTTATCGCATGATATACCCGAACAGCGCATATAACGGGGATAACAGTCCGTTCATCATCACGACGTTAAACCCGATGACGACGTTTGTGGCGTATAGAAACAGCTCCGCGAAGAACTCTGAGCCGGTGTTCGCCGCGACGTATGTGAACAAAACGGGCGTAGGCCGGGTGTACGACGTGTATACCCCGGAATCGCATTTTCGGATGACGGACGCGACCATCGAGGAAGAGCCTAACCCGATGGGCGTGATCCCGATTGTCGAGTATGTGCATAACGAGTTCAGGCTTGGCGCGTTCGAGCCGGTTATCGACTTGCTGGACGACATGAACATCCTTGAAAGCAACCGCATTGAGGCAACGGCGCAGAACGTCCAAAGCCTGATGTGGTTTAACGATATCGCGCTGGACGATGACCAGGTTAAGGCGTTGCAGAACAAGCCAAGCGCTTTCATCTTCACCAAAACCGTGAAGGGCGGCGCTACGCCGAACATCAAAAGCGTCATGGTGGACTTGCAGCAGGCCGACCAGCAGGTGCTTACAAACGACCTGTACAAGAAGATTCTGACGATTGTCGGCATGCCCTCTACGGGCGACGGAAACACGTCTGACAGCTCGAATAACGGCTCTACCATCGTCCGCAACGGCTGGCAGCATGCTGAGGCGAGGGCGAAGGAAACGGAAACCCTGTGGGCGAGAAGCGATAAGCGGTTTGTGGAAGCCGCGCTGAGCATCGCCCGTGCGCTGGTGAAGGACGGCTTTGATCTGCGCGAGGACGACATCACAGAGCGCTTCACGCGGCGCAACTATGAGGACATCTCCACGCGGGCAACTGTGCTGACCATGCTGCTGGGGTGCGATAAGGTGAATCCGAAACAAGCCTATCAGGTTTGCGGCCTGTTCCCTGACCCGGAGGAAGCCGCGATTCAGGGCTTGGATTGGTATTGGGAAATGGAGAAGAAGACCGTAAAGGAGATGACGAGCGGTGCGGGTGGACGTGTCGAGGATGCCGGAGACACTGGAAGCGGTGAACGCCGAGCTGACGGCGGGGAATAACGTAGAACTCAAGGTCGAAAAGGGCAGCGTCGTTGTGGTCAGGATCACACGGAAGCTGCGGGATAAGAGCGAAATTGAATAACTGACTGCCGCAACCGGGCGGCAGGAAACAGCCAACAGGGGCTATAGCGAGTAACGTTCTCGTTATAGCCCTTTTGTTTTTGTCAGAGAAGACGTTAAAACACATTAAGTCAGAGAAGACATTAAAACGCAGGAGGAGACATATGAAGCTGAACACTAAAAATATCGAGGGTTATGAAAATATGACCCCGGAGGAAAAGGTTGCCGCGCTCGAAGGGTACGAGCTGGACATGACGGGCTGGATTGCCAAGGCGACGTTTGACAAAACCGCATCTGAGCTTGCGGCGGCAAAGCGTGACGCGCGAGAGAAAATGAGCGCCGAAGAGAAGACAGCGGCGGCTTTGAAGGAGTTGCAGGACAAAAACGCGGAGCTGAGCCAGCAAATCCTTATTTCCCAGCATACCGCGCAGTATGTCGCCATGGGCTATGACAACACGCAAGCGGCGGCTGCGGCGAAAGCGCTTGCGGAAGGCGATCTGAAAACGGTGTTCGAGCTTCAAACGGCGTTCAACGCCAGTCGTGAGAAGTCTATCCGTGCCGAGGCCATGAAGCGCATGAACGCGCTGACCGGCGGCGGTACGGAAGAGACGGAATCCGCGAACGTAACGCTTGCCAAGGAGATGGGCCGCGAGGCGGCGGCTTCTGCCAAGGCAACGGCTACGGTTGTGGATGCGTACAGGATCAAGTAAAGGAGATCAAACCGTATGAAGTATGAAAAGACGCAGTATGGCGGCACGATTGAGATTCTGGCCGCTGATGATTTCGTCGCCCTCCCGGTCAGCGTGAAGGGCAGCGCTGTTGTGAAAGCGGGTACGCCTGTCAAGGCCGACGGAACCGTGCTTTCTGCGGCGACCGATGCACAGGGCATTCTGCTCTATGATGTCGATCCGACCAGCAACCCGAACGGCGCAATGCTGGTGCAGGGCGTTATCAACCTGACCAAGGCGACCACGCACAGCGGCGTGAGCTATACCGCCAGCGACCTTCTGACCGTGCTTCCGGGTATCGTCTGCCGCGAAAACATTTGATGGAGGTAAGCCATGAACATTATTGATTTTTTCACCCCGGACGTTATCGCTGCCCGCTGGACGGAGACTGCGAGCAACAAGATCCCGTACCTCGGTGCCGGCCTGTTCCCGGCCAAGAAGCGCGCCGGACTTGACCTGAAATGGCTCAAGGGAAGTAAGGGTTTGCCGGTTATGCTCAAGCCGTCTGCGTTTGACGCGAAGGCGACTTTCCGTGACCGAATTGGCTTTGAGAAGATTGAAACGGAGATGCCGTTCTTCCGCGAGGGTTTCAAGATTAAGGAGCATGACCGTCAGGAGCTTTTGCGCGTTCAGGATTCCAGTGATCCGTATGCGCGCGCGACCATCGACCGCGTGTTCGACGACGCGGGTGAGCTGATTGACGGCGCAAACGTCGTCCCGGAGCGCATGATTATGAGCCTGCTGTTCCCGGAGGGTGGCGAGGCGAAGATCGACATCTCGGCTAATGGTGTGAAGTACGCCTACGACTACGACCCCGAGGGCGCTTGGAAGAGCAAGAACTACTTCGGCCTGACCACCACGAAGCTGTGGTCTGCCACCGCGACTGCCGATCCGTTTGAAGACATCCAGAAGGCGCAGAACGTCGTCGCTGCGGCTACCGGCGCGAAGCTGACCACGGCGATCATGAATCGAACGACCTTCAACATGCTGGCGAAGATTGACGCGGTGAAGAACCGTTTCCTGACGGCCACCGGCAAATCCTACAGCTACCTGACCCGTGCGGATATCGCCAACGTGTTCCGTGATATGGTCGGCGTTGACTTCGTCGTGTATGACAAGATGTTCAAGGACGAGAACGGCGTGAGTAAGTCTTTCGTTCCGGATGGCTATGTGTGCCTCATCCCGGATGGCAATCTGGGCTATACGTGGTACGGCACGACCCCGGAAGAGGCCGACCTGATGGGCAGCGGTAAGGCCGAGGTGTCCGTTGTGAACACCGGCGTTGCGGTCACGCGCATCATCGAGGAGCACCCGGTCAACATCAACACGATTGCTTCCGAAATCGTCCTGCCGAGCTTTGAGCGCATGGATGAGATTGCGGTTTTGAAGGTGATTGCATGAGGCTCATTCCAAACTGCTGGGTTTGGTATGGGGGCGAGTACCATTCAGCGGGTCGGTCGGTGACGATTGATCCCGCTGATGCGGAAAGCCTTAACGAATTTGGTGAGATCGTGAGCGACGGCGCGGAAGAAGCGCCTAAGAGAACACGAGCGCCCAGAAGTCGCAAGACTGACGCTTGAGAGGAGGTACGGCAACAGTGGCCAGATACGCAACTGAGGATCAGGTTAACCTGATGAAAATGCTTGTCGGCATTAACGAGCAGGATGAAGAAGAAGCGAAATTGGTCAAGCTGTTGCCGTACTACCTTGACCAGGCGGCCTCGCGGATTCTAAACAGGCAATACCCGTTCGGCATACCGAAGAACGCAGTCATTGAAGACTGTTATCTTGATTTACAAATGGAAATCGCGGTGTTTCTCTGGGGCAAGCGAGGAATGGAAGGCGAGTCCCTGCATTCCGAAAACGGCATTAGCCGTTCATTCGGTGGCTACATGGATCTTCCGGCCGAGTTTCTCCAACAGATCACGCCAAAGGGGCGTGTTGTGTAATGCGAAACGGTGCAGAGCGCAACAAGCGCACGGTGTGGTATGCGCTGTACGAGGGGACGACCGAGATTGTGGATTCCGACGGAAACAAAACCGGCGAACGCCTGCCTGTCTACGGGAAGGTACGGGCTATGCGGGTCAACATATCGGGAACATCCGGCCTGACCAACAACAACCTGTCCGGCAAGGTTGAATACCAGCCCTACGGACAGCAGAACATGTATGTCATGACGCTGAATCCATTACCGCCTGATTGTCTGATTGACGAGATGAGTGTGTTTTGGGTCGATACGAAGCCCGTACTCAAAGAAGACGGGACTACGGACACGCCTTATGACCATGTGATCTACCGTATCGCCGGAAGCCTGAACTGGCGCGCCTGCCAGATTACGCGCGTACAGCGGGGGCGGTGAGCATATGAGCCGAGAAATTACAGTTGATCTGTTTCATTTGGATGACCTGAGCGCGATCCTTGGAGCTTATCTTGACGAGCTCAAGGAGAAAAAGCGCCAGATCGTCCAGAATACGGCAGAAGCCATCCGCGACAAAGCACAGGAAAACTTTGACAGCGCTGTTTACGAGCAGGAAAAAGACGTTCACGTAACCGTCGAGGAAGACGGGGGCGCCGCGCGCGTAGTAGCCAGAGGTGAAAGCGTTCCGTGGGTCGAGTTTGGCGCAGGCCAGTTTTACAACGGCGGTGCAGGCGCGGTCGGCTCCTATCCGCATCCGTGGGCTGAATCTATGGGCATGAGCGCCATTGGCACGTATGGCCAAGGAAAGGGCGCAAGAGACACATGGGTATATATCGACGGAGACGGTGAGAAGCGCTTTACGCACGGCACACCGATTGCCGCGCCAATGTATAACGCGGCTGAGTATGGGCGTGAGGTCATTACGGATGTAGCGAGGTGGACGTTAAGTGATTGACGTAGAAGCGGCTGTCTACAACGCCGTTGTAGATCGCGTAGTGGCTGAAAACGAGTTTGCGAAGGACGTAATCTTCGCGTCGGCCTATAACCCGCATCCTCCGCAGTTGCCGTTTGTAAGCATTGTCGAAACCGGCAACGCTACGAACAAGCGCTTTCAGGACAGCTCCGATTCGGAGTGCTTCGCAAACCTGCTTTACGAGGTTGACGTGTTCACAGACAGTCTGGCCGGAAAGAAGCAAGAATGCAGAAGGATTGCCGATGCGGTGGACAAGGCATTCATTGCTTTGGGTTTTATCCGCTCGTCAACGAGCGTTACGCGAAATCGAAATTACAACTCCATTTACCAGATGACGCTTCGATACCGATGTGCTGTGGACGCGGACGGCGTTATCTATAGACGTTAATAAAGGGGGAAATGCTTATGGCGAAGGCTATTAGCACCTATCAGACTTACCTGATGATTAAGAAATCGGGCGAGACTTACGAAAAGCTGATCGACATTATCTCCTTCCCTGATCTGGGCCAGGCTCCGGAGACGATTGATACGACTACGCTTTCAGATCCCATGCAGACCTTCATGCCAGGTGTTGAAGGTAACGACAACATGACCTTTGAGAGCAACTATACCAAGGAAGCCTACGATTCCGTTCAAACGCTGAATGATGGCGAGGAGCATGATCTCGCCGTATTCTTTGGCGCGACGGGCAAGGGCACTGCGGCTGTCCCGGACGGCAGCAAGGGCAAGTTCGGTTTTAAGGGATATATCCGTCCGCAGATTTCCGGCGGCGGCGTCAACGAGCGCGTTCAGATGAACGTCATCGTCACGCCGTCTACGCCGATTGAGCCGATTGCCTAAGTATTCCGTGTAAGACTGCGACTGTGAAAGAGAGGACGAAGAAGGACATGGCTAAGAGAATCAAGATTGAGTACGACGGCGTAAAGTATACTCTTGAATACAGCCGTAAGACCGTTCAGGCAATGGAAGAGGCGGGCTTTCGCATCGACGAGATGGATTCCATGCCTATGACGATGCTCCCTAAGCTGTTTTCCGGCGCATTCCTGATGCACCATAGCCGGGTAAAGCGGGAGCTGGTCGATGAGATTTTCGACGCGCAGAAGGGCAAGACCAAGCTCCTGCATGCCCTGACTGAATTGTATTTGGAACCGTTTAAGGCCATGTTTGGCGAAGATGGCGAAGATGAAGACGAAGACGAGGGAAACTTCGGCTGGGTGATGGAGTAAACGCGGCGGCCACACCCAAAAAGTCACCTCGAATGAGTGAATGCTTTGAAGAATGGTTTCCCTATTATTTGAGCATAGGCATGACCTATGACCAATATTGGAATCAGGACGGCATGTTAGTACGCGCCTACAGGAAAGCGGATGAGATTAGGCAGGAGAGAGCCAATACCGACGCTTGGCTGCTAGGCGCGTATTTTTATCAAGCGATGGGGTGCATCGCGCCGATGCTGGCCTTCGGAAGTCGTAATCCGAAAGCAGAGCCGTACCCGGAGAAGCCGTTTGACCTTCGACCGAGGCGAGATGCCGAAAACGAGCAGGAGCTTGAAGCAAAGGTTGACGAAAGCTGCGAGATGTTCACGGCGATGTTTATGAAGCCGATCAACAAGAATCTAAAAAAGAAAGGGGAGATGCCCAATGGCTGACGAGCAGGTAAATGATGTAAGCATACGCATTACCGCTGAAATTGCAGAGGCCGAAACCAAAATTAAAAGCCTTGAGCAGACGATCAGCAGAATCTCCCAGATTACGAAGTCTTTCGGCGTTTCCGGCTTTGTAGGCTCTATGAAAGAGCTTGCAAAGGGCTTGAGCGCCATTGATAAATCCAGCAACGGTAAGGGGATGCAGAACACCATCCGGCTTGTCGAACAGCTTGGAGCCGCCGTCAATGACCTGACGGCCAGCATGAGCAAGCTGAACAATCAGGATGTATCCCGTTTTACCGCCAATCTCAAGGAATCCGTGAAAGCCGCCAAGGCTACGGTCAGCAGCGCGACGAGCGGTTCAGGGCGGTCGAGAAAGCCAGCAGACCCAGAGCTTGCGGCCATTCGAGAACGCGCGGCAGAAGTGCGAAAAGAAAAAGCTAGGCTTCGGCTTGCTAAGGATGAAGAACGGCTTGCCGGGATGCAGGCTCAGGAGGCGGCAAGGACTAGCTTTAAGCGGCAGTCGGACGAAGAAATCGCTGACATCATAGCGCGGTCGTATCAGAAAAGCCGTCGAGTATCCGGGATCAAGGATTTCTCTTTCCGGGATGACGGCAAGGGCTTGTACGGCCGGCAGATGGAATCGGGCAGCCCGTCGGCATACATGGCGGCCTACGATAAAGCGATGAAAGCCGCAAAGGCCGCTCAAGAGCATGCTAAAGCGATTCGAGAGCAGATCAAGGCCATCCAGGATTTGAAGCGCGAGTACGTAACGCTTCCGAAGCTCCAAAAAGAAAAGGAATGGGGCTTTGCCGGTCAGGACAAGGGCGAGGAATGGCGCATGGAGCTTAAAGTCATGCGTGAATACATTGCCGAAAACCTGACGCTTCAAAAATTGCAGGCCAAGGAAGAAGCTATCCGCTCTGGCGCGTACTCTCAATCCGCAGAAGTGGATCAGGAATTGGCTAATCTGCGCGAAAAGGTTAAGCTCCTAGAGACGCTCCCTAAACTGCAGGAAAAGGTCAAGCGCTTGGAGTTTGAAAACAGCTTTGGCGGCAAGGCAATGTCCGCTGTCAAGACTGTGGGTAGTGCTTTTTCAGGGGTTATAAACGTTCTCGGTAAAATCGGGAACGCTGTGCTACCTATAGCCGGAAAAGTCGCCGGCACGCTAAAGAGCGTCTTCCTCAGCGCGGTTTCTGTGATTAAGAACGCCTTTAGCAGCATTGTCTCGGGCGTGAGTAAAATCCTCAGCAGCGTAGGAAGCAGCGTGCTGAAAATCGGGCAAGTCATCGGTCAAGCGTTGGTATATCCTTTTAAGAGCTTTGCAACGACTGTTATGAACGCCTATTCGGCGGTCGGAAAGTTCTTCAAGCGGCTTGGTCGTTTGGCGGTGACGCGCACGTTCCGACAGATGGTAACGCAAATTAATAAGGGTCTCAAGGAAGGCATCACGAACCTTTATAACTTTGCTAAAGCCAGCGGATCGGCGTTTTCTAAGCAGATTGTCAGTAGCCTAAACAGCATGTCTACGGCGCTGCAACTGATCCGCAACAGCATTGGTGCGGCGGCGGCTCCGCTGATTAACATGTTCGTCCCCTATATTCAGGCGGCGACTAACGTAATTGTCCAGTTCCTCAACGCAATCAATCAACTGTTTGCGGCGCTCGGCGGCTCCGGCGTGTTTATCAAGGCCAAGAATCAAGCGTCTAAATTTGGCGCGGCAGCGTCCGGCGCAGGAAAAGCCGCAAAAGGCGCACTGGCAGACTTTGACGAGTTGAACGTCATCGCCAGTAAAAACAGCGGAGGCGGAGGCAGCGGAAGCGGGCCGGTTAGCGGTATGTTTGAGGAGGCCAGTATTGATTCTGATATCCTCGCGTTCACCAAGCAGATTCGCGACGCGATTAACGCCCAAGATTGGGCGGGGCTTGGAAGTCTGCTGGCCAATAAGGTCAACGGCATTATCGAAAAAGTCAACGCTTTTGAAATCGGTAACAATCTTGGCAAGAAATTCAGCGCCGGCATTGAGACCTTAGCGGCTTTTCTCAACAAGCTCGATGCCAGAAAAATCGGTGAAAAGATCTCAACGCTCGTCACCAATGGACTAAACCAGATCAATTTTCATGCGCTCGGCGAGATTATCTCGCGAAAAGTGACGCTGCTCTTTGATACGTTCATCGGGTTCATCAATACGCCGGGATGGGGCGCGAGCATCGGAAGGGCGATTAACGGTACCGTGACCGGCGCATTGAACAGCTTTAATAGCTGGTTTAAGGAAACTGACTGGGCGAAAATCGGTGAAGACCTCAAAACTGAGCTTTCGAGCTTGATTAACGCGACAAATGCCCGCGAGATTGTAGCCGGTATCTTTAATACGCTGGGTGAAGCGGCTGTTGCCGCGACGCAAATGTTTACGCCGTTCCTTTCGCAGTTGTGGAATGATCTTGTCGCGTACTTCAAGCCGTATATCGACGGCGCGGGTGGTAACATCATTCAAGGCGTGTATGATGGGATCGTAAACAGCACGGTTTTTAACGACATCCGCGTTTGGCTGGGCACCAATATCGTACAGCCGTTTGATGATGCTTTTGAGGATGCCTTCGGTTTCAGGCCGATTTCCACGATCATGGCGGAGGGCAGAAACGCTCTTGTTTCTATCCTCGGACCCGTAATTACGTGGATTAAAGACCGCGTTAATGAAATAAAAGCGTACTTTGCGGAAAACGGCATTGACTGGGAAACCTTTGGCAATGATCCGATTGGCACGCTCGGTAAAATCCTCAGCGACCTGTTTACGTGGCTTACTACGAGCGTAGACAGCCCCTTGGTATGGCTCAAAGACTGGCTTAATAAATCGGATAACCCGGTTATTACGGCGGCGCAGACACTCGGTAGCGCCATTGGTCAGGGCGTTATCAGCGGTATTACAGGCGCGATTGCTGAGGGCTATACGTCGGTCACGACGGCGATTGCAAACCTTATTCCGGGCGTGAATATCGACACGTCGAGCGGCTCACGAAACGGGCTGAAATCGTGGTCTACAAAGACTGCGAACAAGATATCGGGGTTCTTCAAAAATCTCGGTAATCCAGCAGGCCGGTCTTTTGCATCCGGCGGTTTCCCGGATGCCGGGCAGATGTTCCTTGCACGCGAGGCGGGGCCTGAACTGGTCGGTACGATCAGCGGGCATACCGCCGTCGCGAATAACGACCAGATTGAAGCCGGTATCGAGCGCGCCGTGAGCCGTGCCATTGAGCGTATGGTTTCCGCACAGCAGCAACAGACCGAGGCCATGCGTAGACTGGCCAGCAAGGAATTTGTCGCCAGAGCCGAGCCTAGCGCCGCGTGGGGGCGCATGCAGAGCCAGAGCGCGAGGCTGTACGCAAGAACGACAGGGGGTTAAGGGATGGCTATTAACTACAAAATGGGGTTCTCCATTAACGGTGTTCCCATCCCTGACCCCTCGTCCTTCAAGGGCGCTCAAAGCGACTTGGACACGCTTGGTGAGCGCGACGCCAGCGGTGACATTCGCCGCAACAAAGTGGCGATGAAGTGTCACGTCAATCTGGAATGGAACGGCATTTTCTGGGAAACCATGAAGGAAATGGGCGGGCTTATGAATAAGGGCGACCGATTTCAATTCACCTATCCAGACCCTATTGAGGGCACGCAGACGATTATCGCGTACTGTGGCGACCGAAATTGGGAAGCCAAGAAGTGCATTGACGCGAATAGGGAACGCTGGGTCGGCGATTTCAAAGTCAACATCATCGAAATTTAGGAGGGGGTAGGATGTACGCGGTAAGTGAGGCGTTCCATGAAGCGATTCGGGAAGATGAGCTTCAACTGCCCCTCCTGCTGTTTGATGACGCGGTTGTAACGTCACGAGATATCAATATATCTTCCGGCGGCATTGGCTATCAGGCGAGTGTTAATGAGAGTGAGGATTTTGCGCCGGGCGGGTGCTCGGCGGCGATGCTGTCCTTTGACCTCCTGAACGATGACAATACGTGGACGGGCTATGATTTCGGCGCTTTCAAAGCGTATCTTGGGGTTCGGACAAACGTCATTTACGAATCACCTAACTGCGTGTGTAGAATCGACACCGGGAGTTTTCGGATTCGCGGAAATGATAAAGCCCCGTATCTCACGTTCAACGATGCCGCTGTAAGTGGTGTGAACGAGCGGGTAGAGGCGCTTGCGCTTCTTGATGATAAACTTTTGGTGTTTACGAAAAATCAAACGCAGAAGTTCGCATTCAAAAACGGAGAACTCGCTGCTGGCGATTTCACGTTTTACGAGCCGCCGATTCAAAAAGCGGCTATCGCGTGGAAGACGATGAACTACGGCGTATGCTTCGGGCATAAGGGCACACGCGGCACGGGCGTCAAAGATGAAAACAATCTTATGGTTTTCACTCCGACGAGCACCGATATCTACGAAATGGTTCCACTCGGCGTGTTTTACGCAGAAAAGCCGGTGTTTAACTCGCGAAAAACGCTGTCTATTGACGCCTATGACGCAATGAGCTTGTTTGACACCCAGTACAAAGAGGGGACTATCGCTTTCCCTACGACACTCCAAAATCTTGTAAGCCAAGTGTGTAAGGCTGTAGGCGTCACCCTTGGTTCCGCGCAAATGGTGAACGGCGAAAGAACGGTTTCATCTGCGCCGGAAGCCTTTGCCAAAGCTACGTATCGGGACATTCTGGGCTGGTGCGCGGAGCTTGGCGGCTGCTTTGCCCGGGTCAACCGAGACGGTGCGCTCGAATTAAAGTGGTTCAGTGACGCTGGGTATTCGCTGACGGCACATGACTACAGCGAATATGACGTCGGATATTATATAAGGGCAGGCGTGGACAGGCTTATCATCCGGGACAGCGCGGGAGATGATGTGATTACCGGGTCCGGCGTGAACTCCCTGTACATCGTCGATAACCCGATTGCTGCGGCTATCGCTTGATGGGAGGGGTGAAATTGTGGCATATACGGATGATCTTCTGGATCGGATGAAAAGCACGCCGAGCTATAAGCCCGGCTATGCAAACACATTCGGTGATTTCTCCCTTGATCCCGGAGATATCTTAAAAATCCAGACGGATAGCGGGGAAGAGCTGTTACCCGTATTTAACCAGCAAATGAGCTGGAACGGCTCGGCCAGAACCACGCTGTCTGCCAGCGGCAATAAGTCGCGTGAGGTTTTGCCTAAACAAGAGCGCGACGAATACGGCTATCGACAGGCTATCGGCGGACAGATGCGCGGATTTGGGCAAAAACAAAAGGCTATGGAAGACCGCCTGTCCTACGCGGAAATCAATATTGACGAAGATAAAGCCCTGATACAGCTTATTACCGGGCGCGTCGATGAGGCGGAAGGGCGTATCTCGTCGGCGGAGATCACGCTGAACGGCGCAGACGGGCAAATTGGCCTTGTTGGGCGCGTCGAAACAGCGGAAGGGAATATCAAGTCCGCAGCAGTCAAGATTGACGGCTTAAACAGCACAATCAGCTTGAAAGCCGACGCGACTGTGACGGATGCACTCGGCGAAAGAGTTAGCAGCGCGGAGGTCAAAATCGACGGTCTGAACAGCGAAATCGAGCTGAAAGCGGACAAAATCACGCTGAACGGGTATGTGACCGCGAATCAGCTTAAAACCGAGTTCACAAATTTTAAGAGCGGTATATCGGACACGCTATATGTTAGAGCACTTAGCGTGACAGGTTTTGAGTGCGGAAGCCTAAAATTCAACGGATACGGTATCTCGCTAAAACAGCAGAATGTTGTAACGTCCGTAGGCCGTACAAAGCGGTACGCGCTGGGCCCAAACGGAGAGACGAAAATCGAGTTTTATGAGTGCTCAAGCATAAATAACACCACCATTTACTATGCGTCTTGGGAGTGATCGAGGAATGGATATTGATAATTTGATTCTCCGGCTCGGAAATGTCGGGCTGCTGCTTGAATCTGTGGAAACAAAGGGAGAAGGAAACCTGAACAACTTGCTGGCCGCCATCCAGCTTACTCGAAAATCCGTCAAGGAGTTAAAGGAGGTTGCAAATAGTGAAAATCACGACAAGCAAGGGGAAAGCGTTTAACATCAATTTCATCTGCTCCCCTCTCAGCACCCCAGAACATGTCATCATTGAGCTGCGCGACAGCCGACTGCTTTCAGAAATCGCGGCCGACTTCGAGAAACTTGAAAACCTCAAGAAAGAGGACGACACGCGCGGCTCATCGGTGTATGAAATGTATGAAGGCTTCTCGCGCCTCGTGGAAATGCACCGATACGCGGATGGGAGCGTTCGTCTGACGCTGGAAAAGCCCGCGTGACACGATAGGAGTGAGTTAAATTGAAGATTAGGATTCCGGCTAATGAAAACACCCCTGATGTCAGCGTAACTGACGCCTGGTTTAACGATGTGCTAGAAGGACGCAAGCCATTCTGTGACATTCCGACGGGGTACAGGCGACTGGTACGTAATAAAGCGGTAGATGCCGTCAAGGGGAAACAAATGGATGCGCAAACCTACATGCGGCTGTTTGCGGGGTGATCTGAGATGTTTAAGATTGACGGACTGGACATCAGTTTGATTTCCGGCGATGACGGCGTTCTGGTCGTCGATATGGTGGATATTACGCTTTTAGAAGGCGACTACGCAATACTGTCCATCAGAAAAATTTCGCAATCAGGCAGTCGAGGGGATCTGCTGGCGCAAGCTATTGAAACAGCCGACTTAGAAAATAATCGCTTTCTGTGGTCGTTTTTGCATGCGGACACGGTGGAATATCCTGACGGAACTTATAAATGGCAAGTAGAGTTCGTGCTTGCGGATGAGCATCGGATTCTCGAACCTGGAGATTTTAAGGTAGCAAAGGCGGTGAGCCAAGAATGAGCGAGGAAAAACGTGTAGCGGCGGCTGAGATTCTAAACACCTCGGTTCGCGTGTCTGTAAACCTTAATGACCGCTATCAAGGCCCTCCGGGGCCTCCCGGTAAGGATGGCGATGTGCGCTTTGAGGATTTGACCGCCGCACAAATTGAACAGCTTCGGGGTCCTCAAGGTCTTACTGGTAAAACGCCGCAGATCACGGTACAAGTGGAAACGGGTGAACCGGGAACGGAGGCCAGTGTCATACAGAGCGGTACCGCAGAAGCGCCTGTAATCGCATTGACGATCCCGCGCGGTGACGTCGGCGCAACCCCTCAGATCACGGTGCAGGTCAAGACCGGCGAACCGGGAACGGATGCGAGGGTCGAACAGAGCGGCACGCCGGAGGAACCGCAGATTACGCTGACGATTCCGCGTGGCGATACGGGTAGTCTTGGGAACCTGACGATCAACGGCAAGACCCCGGACAGCGCGGGCAAGGTCGAGCTGACCGCGGCGGACGTTGGGGCGCTCTCCGGCACGGATGCGACGCTGACGCAGGAGGGAAAGGCCGCGGACGCGAAAGCGACGGGAGATGAGCTTAATCAGCTAAAGAGCGAAAATGAGAAAAAGTATTCGACGGAAGTGTTGTGGGAAAACGCAGCCCCAAATAGCTCGTTCGACGAACAGACCGTAACATTCGACTGGAAAGCCTACAATTATTGCATGATTTATTTCCGTGCATATGTTGGCTCAGGTGTATGCTCGTTTTCTGCCGTGGCAAAAAAAGGTGATAGGTTAAGATTTTATTTCCTGACAGACACTGAACATGGTGCTGGCGGCCAATTCCGAGATTTTTATACGGACACAAGCCATTTTGGAAAGGCTGTACGATTGACAGACAGCACAAGCATCGACCAAAAAGCGTGTGTTCCTATCGGAATTTACGGCGTTAAGGGGGTGTGAAAATGTTATATGCCTTAAATCTTGCGGACGACGGGCGTATTTTGTCGGCTTGTGTCGTGCTTGGCTGGCACGACGGAGAAGATGTACCAAAAACCTACAACGGCATGCCGGTGGTAGAGATGCTCCCGGATGGCGATATCTCTGACTATCGCTATGTAAATGACACGTATGTCCATAACCCGAAGCCAAAGCCGGAAGACCCCGACCCGCAGCCGACGCAGCTTGAACGCATCAAGGCACTCGAAAATCAAAATGAAACCCTGCTGCAATGCATCCTCGAAATGAGCGAGATTGTGTATGCTTAAATTTTTTGGACGGCTCATTATAATGAGCGGAAAGGAAGAAGATATGATGGCTATGTTGTGGGCACAGCAGATTATGCTTGGCAAGAAGACCTACGCGCAGGTTCCGCGCCTGCTCAAGGATAAGGTCAAAGAAGTCCTGATCGACAGCGGTTGCGAAGACCTCGTGACGGAGTGACATAAGGGCGCTATTGCCAACTAAGAGAGGTGGTCATAATGATTCAGGCGAGCGCGCTCATCGCGCTATTTAAGCGCATGCTGGACGAGCACTGGGCGTATGAGTGGGGCGCGGCGCGTGAAGGTTGCGTGGACTGCTCAGGGGCTTTTGTCTGGGCGTACAGGCAGCTCGGCGCGAGCATCGAGCACGGCAGCAACTCCATTGTACGTCTGCGCGTTGGCGAGTATGTGCCCATCGCGGAGGCAAAGCCGGGATATGCGGTCTTTAAAATGCGAGCATGGCGCGAAAGCGACAGCGGAAACCGCTGGTTTGGCCAGCAGCCCGGCGACGTCTATCACATCGGCCTGATGGGCGACGATGGGAAGGTGCTCAATGCGCAGAGCACAAAGACGGGTTTTGTGGCGAGCGACGCGGCGGGCTGGGCGTTCGCCGCGCCGCTCAAGGATGTGATCTACAAGGAGGGCGACGGGAAAGTGTTTGGCAACGCAACGGTGCGCGTGACCAGCGGATATCTCAACATCCGCGATGGCGCAAGCACGCGGTCAAATGTCATTGCCAAAGCCGAGAATGGTGAACGTGTGAACATCATCCGCGAGGCGGGCGGCACGGGCTGGGTCTTCGGCGTGTTGGAAAGCGGCGAGGCCGGGTACATGTCCAGTGAGTATCTGGTCGAGGATGCGCCGGGCGCTGGCGATGCGGGCGACGGCGGCGAGGAGACCGGCGACACAACGACGCTCACCAACGGCAACGGCGCGTACGTGACGCTGGTCGGGCGGTGGAAGGTTACAAATGACTGATGAGGTGACGGATAGGTGGACTTGACGACATGGCTTCCGGCGGTTGCAAGCGCGGTCGGCAGCCTTGCAGGCGTGCTTGCATCCAACAAGCTGATGCAATATCGCATCCAGCAGCTTGAGACTAAGGTCAACAAGCACAACAGTATCGTCGAGAGGACGTACAAGCTTGAGGGCGAGGTTAAAGAGCTTCAGCATGACATTCGGGATCTGAAAGGAGATATCAAGGCATGAGGATTAACTGGTTGGTACGCTTTCGCAATAAGACGTTCCTCGCGTCGTTTCTGGCGCTGGTGATCGCGTTTGTTTATAACCTTCTGGCACTGTTTGGCGTAACGCCGACGGTGCAGCAGGACGCGCTGTTGACCGCTGTCAACGCGATCCTGACGGTGCTGGGCATGATCGGCGTGATTGCCGACCCGACGACCAAGGGCATCAGCGACAGCGCGCAGGCGATGACCTACGACAAGCCCAAGGAGGGATAAGGGAGGCGGTTTCTCGTGCGTCTCGACTGCGACAGACGCACGAAAGAAGAAATCGCCCATGACTGCGGCTTTGACGAGCATGTCCGGCTTGGGCAGGTCTTTGACCTGCTCTGGCGTGGTTACAGCATCGTGCAGATCAGCATGACACTGGGCATGTCGCCCGCAACCGTCAGCCGCAGCATTCGCGAGATAAAAAAACGAATGTCTGCATCTTTATATACTGATGATAATACCCCGGCCTGATGGCCGGGGCTTTTTTTAATGCAAAAATAAATTAAAATAATTTGCAAAACACTTGACAAGTAAATTAAAATGATGTATAATACAGACATAAGGAACAAGGAAAACAAACTGATCGGAGGAAATCAAAATGTACAACAAGCAGATCATCATGAAGCGCGCGTGGATCATGGTCAAGAGCTTTGGCCTGAGCCTGAGCGTTGCGCTCAAGGGCGCGTGGGCGCTGGCCAAGGCGCTGATCGCCGCCGAGAAGGAAGGCAAGGAATCCGGCTGGAACTACAAGGTCGTTTGCAACGACTGGGTGAAGGGCGGCCACAATCGCACCTACGTTTCCGCGCGCATCTACACCAACGCGTGGAACCGCAAGCGCGAAATCAGCATTGGCTACATCGACAACGTGACCGGCGCGCTTGTCGCCGCGTAAAAAAGGAGGAAAAATTATGAAAAAATGGAGAACAATCAAAAAACAAATGAAGCGTCTTGAAAGAGCGATGGCCTATTCCGATCGGTACATCGCGGAGGAAGCAGGCGATGTGCCGGAATGGAGCTTTATTCCGGCACGAAAGCCGCTGTCCGGCAAGTCTGCGCGGAGGCTTGTCGGCGCAAATTATGCCGCATTGGAGGAGAACTATGGCGATTGGCTATTTGTGGATCGCCCGAAGTTTTCCGCAGGGCGGCGTTATGTTCTCATGCTGGAGACGGACGAGCTCAGCGATAGGGGCTCCGCTTTGCGCATCTGCAAAGCGGCAGATAACTGCCCGCCTCGCGGTTACAGACGTTTGAGCGTGATGTGCATCTACGTCTGGTAAGCTCCGGGCGGAAACTGTTTGTAAAATTTTTCGATCGTCGTATCAGTTCGGCGGAAAGGAGAAAAAATGGAAAAGATTATTGTCGGCCTTTGTGCCTCCCGTCATCCGCTGCCGGTGACGGAGTACATCTACCCGGAGACCGTCAACCCGTTGGATTTCGACGGCCTCCGGGCGGCCGCGGTTAAGTTTGTCTTTGACCACGTGGGTGTTGAGTCTGTGTACACCCAGCCGATCAACGGCAACGATTACACAGACACGGCGTGCTTCTGCGGTCGTCGTGAGCTGGTGGTCTACGTCACCGGATTGACGGCGGCCACGGCGGCGGTAATTTCCGCATGCGCGGAAAACGGCGTGCATCTGACATTGATGCACTACGACCGTGAGAGCGGCGATTACAAGCCGCAAGTAATATTTTGAGGGGAGGAGAAAAATCATGAACATTAAAGAGTTGCGTATCCTGCGCGGCTTGAAGCAGAAGGAACTGGCAGATAAGATGGGTATATCCGCCCAGCAGCTTAACAACTATGAGGGGGGGCAGAGCAACCCCGGAAACAAGATTCTGCCCGCGCTGGCGGACGCGCTGGGCGTTTCGACCGCCTACCTTCGGGGGGACG
>ERZ1034962.78-NODE-78-length-54573-cov-1263.227870_pt1 | contig 54573 bp, 55 predicted proteins | sample MGYA00520696_ERZ1034962 | MGnify/ENA primary metagenome ERZ1034962 (study PRJEB33766, sample SAMN09781770) | gut metagenome | biome: gut microbiome | host: Homo sapiens | place: Madagascar | study: EMG produced TPA metagenomics assembly of the PRJNA485056 data...
TAGTGAGTACTTTCTCCCGTCGGAGATTTCCTCACTACTAATCTTAGTATGTTTTATTATTCTTTCGTCAATAATTCTAGGCTTTCTTTTGTCCATTTTGGTAAATTGTCCGCCAATGGTTGAAAGCCAATGTTTAGATGGCTATTTGAAAAGCGGTGACGACGGTGTAAGTGATGTTTTTCTTCCTCCAGTGTGCGAAGAGATAAACTTGCTTTTTGCGTAAATTCATCAAAATCAACAACTTGGACTAAAACTTTTTCACCAACACTAAGTAATTGGTAAATGTTTTCAATATAACCTGTTTTAATTTCTGAAATATGAATAAGACCTGTTGTCCCATTATCTAATGCGACAAAGGCACCATAAGGTTTTATACCTGTTATTGTTCCAGTGATTTTGTCGCCAATTCTCATTAGTCCACTACCTCAATTGTTTCGATAACGATATCTTCAACTGGGCGGTCTTGAGCGCCAGTTTCAACGTTAGCAATTTCATCTAAAACTTTGTATGAATCGTCGTCCATGATTTGGCCCAATACGGTATGGCGACGATCCAAGTGTGGTGTTCCACCATTTGTCGCATAAAATTCTGCAATTGGTTTTGGCCAACCACCACGTTCTAGTTCTTTTTGAGCATAAGGAATTTTGCTGTTTTGAACGATAAAGAACTGACTGCCGTTTGTATTTGGTCCAGCATTAGCCATTGAAAGAGCCCCACGAACGTTATAAAGTTCTTCTGAGAATTCATCTTCGAAGCTATCGCCATAGATAGATTGTCCCCCCATACCAGTACCAGTTGGGTCACCACCTTGAATCATAAATTCAGGGATAATGCGGTGGAAAATAATACCGTCATAGTAGCCATCTTTTGACAAGGCAATAAAGTTTGCAACTGTTTTTGGTGCGTGTTCTGGGAAGAGTTGAATCTTCATATCACCATGATTAGTTTTGATTGTCGCAACTGGTCCTTCAACTGTTGTTAAGTCAACTTGTGGGAAATTTAATTGTTTTTCTACCAAACCGAGTTCCTCCAAAGCATATAAAATGCCATCTTCTTCTACTGTTTTTGTTACAAAATCTGCTTTTTCTTTGAGTTCAGGGACTGCATTGCCCATAGCAATCTTCAAGCCAACATAATCAAAGATTTCCATGTCATTTGGACCATCACCAAACATCATAGCATTGATCGGTTTTAAGTTTTGGCTTTCTAGAACGTGCGCAACACCTGAAGCTTTAGAAATACCATTTTTGACGACATCAGATGAATGTTCATGCCAAGGGACTAAACGAATTTCTGCAGCTAATTCATCAGGTAATTGCAACTGAACATTATTTTCCGTAAAGGTCCACATATGATAAACATCATTTGTCAAATAGAAATCAGGCTCAACATCGCAGACACCGTAGATTGGTACCATTGCGCCATCGATTAGGTCACAACGAGCTGAAACAACTGGTTTGTCTTTTCCAGCAAAACCGTATTCAATTCCTTCTGATTTAGCCCAAGCAACATATTTTTCGACAATGTCTCGTGGCAATGGGTCATTAACAATTTCTGTTGCTTTTTTGTCAATGACATATGTGCCATTAATCGTCACAAAATAATCAGGCTCTAGAGCGCGAATTTCTGGCACAACGCCATAAAGGGAACGCCCGGTTGCAATCCCAGTCATGATGCCTTTTTCTTTTAAGCTTTTAAAAACATACTTAATTGATTCTGGCATATAGGCTGTTGCTTTTACGCGCAAGGTGTCATCAATGTCAAAAAAGACAATTTTAGTTTTTTTAGCCTTGTATTTAGTTTTTATATCCATCTGAAAATTATGGGAAAGAAAAAGGTCATCAGAATCTCATTTTCCATAAAAGCGACATCACTTTCCCATTTTCCTTTCTAATTTAAAAATCAAAGAAAAGTCCTAGTTATATTATATCATTATTCGTCATCTTGCGGTACTAAATGATGTTTAAAGGCATAAACGACTGCTTGTGTACGGTCGTCAACTTCTAACTTAGCTAGAATATTTGAAACGTGTGTTTTGACAGTTTTTAGTGAGATAAATAGCTCATCAGCAATAGTTTGATTATCATACCCTTTAGCAAGTAATCTCAAAATATCACGTTCACGCGCTGTCAAATCTTCATGCAATTCTGGTTGCATATCATGGGCTTTGATTTTTTTATCGACTTCTGTTTCAATAGCTAAGTCACCACGTGCAACTTTCTGAATGGCATTTAAAATTTCTGCTGCGCTAGATGTTTTTAACATATAACCTTTGGCGCCTGCTTCAATGACAGGATAAATTTTTTCGTTATCAAGGTAAGATGTTAAAACAAGAATTTTAGCTTCCTTCCATTCTTCCAGAAGCTTCAATGTTGCTTCGACACCACTCATTTCTGGCATTACCAAATCCATAACAACCACATCTGGTTTTAATTCTAAAGCCAAGTTGATACCATCTAAACCATTTCCAGCTTCACCAACCACCTCAACATCTGGTTGCAAATTCAAAAAACTTTTCAACCCTAAACGTACCATTTCATGGTCATCAACTAGGATAACTTTAATTTTCTGGGTCATCTTCTTTCTCCTCGTTTCCTCCCTTTACCAGTGGCAAACGAATATCCATTGATACTCCTTTACCTTTTTGACTCAGTAATGTAACTGTTCCAGCCATATCATCAACACGTTCTTCAATATTACTAATACCATAACTTAAATCATGACTTTCATCCATATCAAAACCGATACCGTTATCGACCATTTTAAGCTGTAGCTCGGTTTCTGTTTGATTTAGATAAACCTCTAAACGACTGGCTTTAGCGTGTTTAAGGGTATTACTAATGAATTCTTGTGCAATTCGAAAAACGTTATCCTCTATTTTCTTAGGTAGTTGACCGATATTTTTCTTATAAACAACCTCTATACTACTCTTATCTGTCAATTCTTTCAAGAGGATATCAAAACCTTCTGAAAGGGTTTTATTTTCTAATTCTGTTGGTCGTAAATGCAATAGCAAAATTCGCAAATCTTTTTGAGCATTTTGCAGCATGCTTTCAACAGCCGTCAATTGAAATTCTAATTGCTCTTTTTCAATTTGGTCAAGATTAGCAGACACGCCTGAAAGGATCATCGAAGAAGCGAATAATTCTTGACTAACCGTGTCATGCAAGTCACGCGCAATTCGTTTTCGTTCTTGCTCAACAATTTCTTGACTGTTTAGAATGCGACTATTTTCTGTATTTTGCAAGCTATTTGTCAAATGCGTCATTTTTTTAGACAAACGCGATAAATTCGTATTGACTTCTGTATCTTCGTCTAGAGTGATAGGCTGATTATTCAAAATACAGCGTAAGTTTTGGTTGATGCCACGTTTGCTGTTATCATCTAAAATAACCCAAAGCAAAAGTAACAAAATCGTTACTGCTAGGATTAAAAAGACAATTGAAAAGACAAATTGTTCTCCCATCCAGAAATCTGTGATAAGATTTTTCAGATGCAGATTTAAACTATCCAAAACAACGATAACGATTGAGATGATAATAATACTCGCATAAAGAATAAATAATATAAAATGATGTTTTTTCATTTGCGCACCACCTCAACATCTCCAGCAAGCGTACTAACGACAATTTTCACTGCTTTTAAATACTCTTCGTCCTCACTATGCCATAATTTTAACGATTCATTACGTAAATCATATTCTTCAAAATCAAAGTACCGAACGCTACCATAAATCGCACTAACATCTAATTTCACGGCAACATCAATAGGCACCAAAATTTTTGTCGGACCAAAAACTTTTCGAATGACAACGACATTATCCTTTCCAGTTACAATGACATTGCTTAAATCAATCATATCACTTCCTGTCAAACGGATAATATTAATATCATCAAACGCATAAAAATCACTATCGTGCGTATCCATTCCAATCCATTGATTACGGACAGGCTTTGCCTTTAATTCTTCCTCACAAAAACGCACCAAAGCATAGCGATTTTTTTTCTTAACTTGTGAAAAACGATTGATAACAACGTAAACAACGCCTAATACCACCGCCATGATAATATAAGGATTAAGCATAAAATTCAAAAATAAAAGAACAAGACCAATGGTCAATAAAAAATTGTTCCGTTTATCTTGATTATAAAATCGCAGCGCCAATAAAATCAAAACAAGAATAAGAATAAAACTCGATAGATTATTTGCCATGATAGTCATCAAGCCCATCACAATCAAAATCGTTTCTACAATGACAAAAAATTGAACTTTCCTCATATCATACCCTTTCTTTTTCTGTATTTTACCAAAAAGCTACCAAAATTGCAGGTTTCTAACTAAAAAAACGACATTAAAAGCCTAGGAAATTCTCCTAGACTTTTAAGTCATTATTCATCACTTGTTTCTGTCGATGATCTACTGTTATCTGTACTACTGCTTGACGAACTTGATTCTTTTGATTCAGAGGATTCTGAACTTGATGACGATGGTGCCTGTGAGCTTTCTTCTTTATCAGCTACTAGGTAAAGTACCACGTTATCGCTTAACGTTTCACCATAGTATGGTGTCTGAGCAGTGACAGTTGCTGTTGAAGATGGTGATCTTACTTGCACATAACCCGTAGAAGAATTTGGGTCGGCTTGATAAACCGTAATATGTGAACTTGACACACCTAGAGCTGTCAAGGCAGCAATAGCTTCTGAATAAGTATAACCTGTCAGATTTGGCATTGTTACTGTGCTTTCTGCGGCTACTTTAAAGGTAATCTTATCATCGCCACTTACCTTGAAGGTTTCACCTTTGCTAGGCGTTTGACTGATGATAACACCTTCGTCATAGTCTGACGTTGAGACTTCTTCAATCTCAATTTGCGACTCTGAAACACCATAATTATTAACCAAATCTTTAACGGCTGTTTGATAATCTTGACCTCTATAGTCTTTTATCTTGAATCCTGATGATCCTTTTGATACGTAAATATCAATTGATGCCCCTTCTTTTTTCGATGAACCAGCAGTTGGACTTGTCTTAATAACGTAACCACTCTCAACGGTATCACTTGATACTTTATGAACGGTTCCAACTTTAAGACCTGATGATTTTATCGTTGTTTTTGCTTCTGATAAACTAGAGCCAGCAACATCTGGAACACTCACGGTTGATGGTGAGGTCAACGTCAAGTAAGTAAAGATAGCAATAGCTACAATCACAACTGCAAAAAAGATTTTCATTAACGTGCCGAACATACGACGTGATTTTTTCTTCTTTGTTTTAGCTTTAGTCGCTTTGTTTTCTGTTGCTGCTTTATCTTCTTTAGCTGCTTTTTGTTTCTTCAAGAGTTGTTCTGTCGTTGAAGGAACAGATGTTGATGTTGTTACCTTTGGAAGTGTCTTTGTATTTTCAGTATCTTCAAAAACAAGTTTAGGTTCACGGCTACGGTTGTAAGAAAGTGCCGTCATCAAATCACGACTCATTTCAAAAGTTGACGCATAACGGTCACTTAAACGTTTTGCAGTCGCCTTGATAACAACATTTTCTAGTGCTTGTGGCACATTTTTATTCTCATCAATGATGGAAGGAAGTGGTTTTTGGAAATGCTGAAGCGCAATGTTAACAGCTGAATCGCCATCATATGGGATGTGACCTGTTAACATTTCAAACAACATAATCCCCATAGCGTAAATATCACTTTGAACAGTCGCTTTTGAACCACGTGCTTGTTCAGGCGATAAATAATGCACACTACCTAGCATTGAATTGGTTTGCGTTAAACTTGTTTCAGCAAAGGCTACGGCGATACCAAAGTCAGTAACTTTAACCGTTCCGTCTTTGGTTAATAAGATATTTTGTGGTTTTAAATCACGGTGAACAATTCCTTGTTGATGCGCCAAAGTCATCGCAGATAAGACTTCTTCCATGATTCTAACAACTTCATTATTAGAAAGTGGAGCATGATCTTGAATGTATTTTTTCAAGTCCGAGCCATCAACATATTCCATTACTAAGAATTGCTGTCCGTCTTCTTCTCCAATATCACGAATCGAGACGATATTGGGATGGTTCAGTTCTGCCATGGCACGCGCTTCCCGTTGGAAACGCGCTACGGCAATTTGATCAGTCTGATAATTCGTCCGAAGCACCTTAATGGCAACTTCTTCATTATCAAGAATGAGATCTTTTGCCAGATAAACATCTGCCATTCCACCCCGTCCGATAGATTTGAGGATCCGATAACGACCAGCGAATAATTTGCCAATCTGAATCATTAAGCTTCCTCACTTTCGGCGTGGATTAAAGCAATGGTAATGTTATCAAGACCTCCACGTTCGTTAGCAAGAGTAACCAACTCATTGTTCTTGTCATCAAGATTTTTATCTTGACTTAAAATGCTAACAATTTCGTCATTGGTAATCATATTAGTTAAACCATCACTGTTAATAATGAGATAGTCATTTTCTTCAAGTACTTGAACACCTAAATCTGGTTCGACAGGGTTTGCTTGTCCAATAGACTGTGTAATGATATTTTTTTGAGGATGATTTGCAGCTTCCTCTTCAGTCAATTGACCAGCTTTTACCAGTTCATTAACTAAAGAATGATCACTTGTCAACAATCGGTATTCTCCTTGGTGGAGCAAACCAATGCGTGAATCCCCAACGTGAGCATAAATGACATTGTTATCAACAATTACCAAGGCTTCTACTGTTGTTCCCATGCCTTTATACTCATCAGTTTGACCGAGTTCATAGACTTTGCGATTTTCAGCTTCTAATGTCACTAAAAGCCAATCACGAATCTGACTTAACTCAGTGTAATCGGTATTAATCCATTCCCGTCCAAGATCTGTAACAGTCATTTCGCTAGCGATATTTCCTGCACGATGACCACCCATGCCATCTGCTAAAATAACCAAAGTAATGCCGTTTTTATTATCAAATTTGTTAATAAAATCCTGATTGTTTGAACGTTTTTGTCCGATATCAGTTACAAGTGAAATTTTCATAGTTTTTCTTCTGACTGTGTCAGTTTCCTCCTTGAGATTACAAGATACGTTTGACTTGTCCTATAAAGAACCCATCTGTCTGATATTGTTCTGGGGTAATTGCAATACATCCTTCTCTAACAATATCTTCTTGCGTATGACTCAGTTTTACTTGTTCAAAATTTGGATGAGTTTCTAAAAATTTGTGAATAACTTGGAAATTTTCCTCATCAAAAATTGTACAAGTGCTATAAGTTATTATACCACCTTTACGCAACATTTGACAAACGCTATCAAGTATTTGCAGTTGAATTTCTTGCAGAGCCGAGAAATCTTGATTCTCTTTATTGTACTTAACGTCCGGTTTACGGCGGATTAAGCCGATTCCTGAGCAAGGGGCATCTACCAAAATCTTATCAAAAGAATCTGGCGCAAAATGCTCATGAACAGTTGTGGCATCCATTTTTTGTGTGCTGATTTTATCAGCGACATGCAGGCGCTTGGCATTATCCATGACAAGCGTTAATTTATGGTCATATAAATCAAGTGCTGTGATGTGCCCTTCTTTTAAATACGAAGCCATATGAGTTGTCTTACCACCTGGGGCAGCGCAGGCATCTAAGATGTCTTCATTTCCTTGAATATTGAGCGTTGAAGCAACTAGTTGACTAGATTCATCTTGAATTGTGATATCACCGTTAGCAAAATAATCTGTCCCAGCAAAATGTCCTGATGTTTTCACCAAACCAACTGGCGATAAGATAGATTGCTCTGCACCAGTCGCAGCTTTAATCTCAGCTAATTTATCAAGATTTGTTACACGAATACTTGCCTTATTGCGGACAAAAAGGCTTTGCATAATAGCTACCGCGCGTTCTTCGCCGAATTGATCAATTAATTTTTTGACTAACCAAACTGGCAATGAATAAAGCACAGAGTAACGTTTATTCTTACGTTTAATCGTTTCAGGATTCGGTAATTCTTCCTTGGTAAAACATCGTAGAACAGCGTTAACAAATTTTTCTGCACCTTTTTTGTTACCGCGATTTTTAGCAATGTTAACTGCGTCATTTACCACAGCGTGGGCAGGAATTTTATCAAGATACAAGAGCTGATAAAGGCTCAACATTAATAGGTAATAAACCCAAGAATCTAACTTATCTCGATCTTTAATGTAATGAGCAAGATACCATTCTAAGGTAATTTTTCGTGCAACTGTTCCATAAACGATTTCTGTCACTAAAGACTTATCTTTTGGCGATAATGTCGTATGGCTTAATTCTTGATTGAGAGCAATATTAGAATAAGCCCCGTCTTCAAAGACATTTTCAAGGACAAGAAGCGCTAAACCACGTGCCTGATTTTTCCAATCATTCGCCAATAAGGTCACCTACTTCGAGCTTACGCCCTACACCATTAAGGAAATCAACAATGCTCATGCGTGGCTTCCCAGCTGGTTGCACTGTTTTAAGCAAAATCGCCCCGTCACCTGTTGCTACGACAAGTGATTTCTTACCTTTTTCGATAATTTCACCTGGTTTTCCGTGACCTTCAGCTAAAGTCACTTCATAAATCTTGAAACGTTTGCCGTCAAGAAGGGTATGAGCTACTGGCCACGGGTACAAGCCACGAATGTGATTAAAGACATCACGTGCTGATTTATTCCAGTCAATGCGTTCTTGTTCTGGTGTAATATTTGGTGAGAAAGTGGCTTTACTTTCGTCTTGCGGTTCTGGTTTAATATTGCCTGCAATGTAATCTGGTAATGTTTTTAACAACAAATCACGTCCGATAACAGCCAATTTTTCAAACATTGTTCCAACATTGTCATCGTCAGCAATCGGTGTTGAAGCCTTGGCAATCATATCACCAGCGTCCATTTTCTTAACCATTTCCATGATTGTCACGCCAGCTTCTTCTTCTCCGTTAATGATTGCATAGTGAATTGGTGCACCGCCACGGTATTTGGGAAGAAGCGAAGCATGAACATTGACCGCAAAATCAACAGAATCAAGCAATTTGGTTGGTAAAAATTGACCAAACGCAGCTGTCACAATGCCATCAGCACCCAAAGTTATCAGCTCTGCCATTTCTTCTGAACCAGACATTTTTTCAGGTTGATAAACTGGCAAATTGTGCGCCAAAGCAACTTCCTTAACAGGTGTCATTTTGATTTCTTTTTTGCGTCCAACAGCACGGTCAGGTTGCGTTACCACCGCTAGGACGTCGTAGTTGCTATCATCTAGCAAACCTTTTAGAACAGTCGCTGAAAAATCAGGTGTTCCCATAAAAATTAATTTTGTCATTTCAGTTCCTTTCAAAGGATTTTCTTACTTAAATTTTCTCTATTATAGCATAGTCATCCGCTACATGAAATTTTGTGGCTCATAGTCAATGACTAAGCGTAAATCTTTATTTTCTGGTAATTGTGTCAAATCTAAAATCTGGTTCAGGACATTCTCTAAATTGTCCTCGAAGCGATATTTAACGATAATTTGATAATGATAAAGATTATGCGTTCTGGCAATCGGTTTTGGTGTTGGACCGAGAATTTTGATTTTATCTGATAATTGCTGGCGCAATAATTGCAAGAGTTCAAATGATTTACGGACAACGCTCTGCTCATCTTTATGCGATAAGGTCAATCCGACCGTGAAATAATAAGGCGGATAAGCTAATTGCCTACGGATTCCCATTTCATAAGCGTAAAATGCCTCGTAGTCTTGCTTTTGTGCTAGTTGAATAGCATAGTGCTGTGGATTGTAGGTCTGGATAAGAACCTCACCTTCTTTTTCTGCACGTCCTGTACGCCCTGCAACTTGTGTCAACAATTGGAATGTGCGTTCAGAAGAACGAAAATCAGGTAAATTTAAAGACGTATCCGCATTTAAAACTCCTACCAAAGTAACATTTGGAAAATCAAGTCCCTTAGCAATCATTTGTGTGCCAAGTAAAATATCGGCTTCATGGTTGCCAAATTTATCCAAAATGCGTTGATGAGCCCCTTTTTGACGTGTGGTATCAACGTCCATTCGTAAAATACGAGCTTGTGGAAAAATTTCCACGAGTTCATCATAAGCCTTCTGTGTCCCTGTTCCATAATACCGAATACTACGGCTATGGCAATTCGGACAAGTGTGTGGAATGGATTTTTCAAAACCACAATAATGACAATTCATGGTTTTGGTATCCATATGCAGCGTCAAGGAAATGTCGCAATTTGGACATTCATCAACATAGCCACAATCACGGCACATGATAAAACTAGAGTAACCACGACGATTGAGCATGAGCACAACTTGCTCATTTTTTTCTAGACGGTCAGCAATTTTTTCTAAGAGGTACGGAGTAAAGTTGCTAACTTCTTGCTGTCCAACATAATCACGAAAATCGACAATTTCAACTTTGGGAATCTTTGCCATAGGATTAGCACGATGTGTCAATTGCAGGAATTGGTAAACACCACGACTAGCACGAGCACGGCTTTCAATGCTTGGTGTTGCCGAACCCATTAATAATATGGCTTTATGGTATTTAGCACGAAGCAAAGCCACATCACGCGCATGGTAACGCGGATTGGATTCTTGCTTGTAAGTCGCCTCATGTTCCTCGTCAATGATAATGGCACCAATATTTTCAATAGGAACAAAAATGGCAGAGCGTGCCCCAACAACGACGCGGGCTTGTCCAGACTTGATTTTTCGCCATTCGTCAAACTTTTCACCATCTGACAAAGCAGAGTGCATGATAGCTACTTGCTTGCCGAAACGTGAAATAAAACGATTGGTCATTTGTGGTGTCAAAGAAATTTCAGGCACCAAGACAATGGCTGTTTTACCGAGTTTCAAAACCTTGTCAATGATATGCAGATAAACTTCAGTTTTTCCTGAGCCTGTCACACCTTCCAGTAAAAACGGCTTACTTTCCTGACCAATTTGGCTAGTTACTTGTTCAACGACAGCCGCTTGTTCAGCATTTAAATCAAGAAAATCCGTTGTTGCTACATCAAAATAAGCGTCTGAACGTTTTTTCTCTCTTTCAAGAACAGTTATCAACCGGGTATCCACAAAAAATTTGACAACATCACGTGAAAAAAGGTGATGCAAATCTGATAATTTTCCTTCTTCAGGATGCTCTAACAAATAATCACGTAATTCCAATCGTTTTTTGGCACGATTGGAGATGTCTGTGGCAGCTATTTTTTCAGCTTGAACGTGATAATATTTTTCCGTCTTGATATTTTTCTTATCTTTAGCTAAATAATCAACAGTAATTTTTCCTGCTTGAACCAAGCGAGCGACTTTTTTCGCTTCTTCCTCGGTCAATGACGAATGAAGTCGGCTCTCTTTCTCGCCAAACAATGCCAAACGTTCTTCGCTAGATAAGCTTTCTGTGGGCGTTAAACGTTTATCATATTGCGAATTCAGCAGATTAGGAATCATCGATTTCAGAATGGAAATTTTATAAGAAAACACCGTATGACGCACCTGCTCTGCCAATTCTAGCTGTTCTGCATTCAACACAGGCTCAAAATCCAAAACTTCGCTAATAGCTTTTAAGTCAGTCACAGTATTATCAAAAGTATCAGAAAAACCGACAACAAAGCCTTGCAAAAGCCGATTACCACGTCCAAAAGGCACATGAACTCGTGAGCCGATGGTCACTTGGTCTTCAATATCTTTCGGAATGATGTAAGAGAAAGGTTTATCTGTTTGCATAAGTGGGACATCAACGATGACCTGAGCAATTTTTACCATAAAATTCCTTTCTATCTAGTCCTTAGCTATTCATGAAAAAGAATAATAATCATCATGATAGCGACCAATGTTTGTCTAACTTATCACAATGATTTATTACAAGAAAAATCTAAGATAAAACACCTTAGATTTTTTCTCCTTCTTCTTTTTCTTTAGCGATTTGTTCTTTGATTTTACGTTCTTCTTCTTCTTTAGCTAGACGTTCTGCTTCGATACGAGCAAGAACAGCTGCGCGTTTAGCTTCTGGGTCTGGGTGAATCACAACATTACCAGATTCAATTTCTTCAAGTGCTTGCAAAGTTGCTTTTACAGATTTGAATTCTTGAGTTGGTTTAGCACCTGCTTCAAGTTCGTGAGCACGTTTGGCTTGAAGAATACAAAGTGAATATTTTGAAGACACTTTATCAAGCAAAGTGTCGATAGAAGGTTTTAACATCATAGCTTTTTTCTCTTTTCTCTTTTTTAATCAATATCTTTAATCATGTCGTTATATCGTCTGATAACACGATCAACACGGAAATGTTCTGCTTCGATAATGCGTTTAACGCGTTCAGCTGCCAAAGGCACTTCATCGTTAACAATAGCATAATCATACTCACGCATCAAAGCGATTTCTTCTTTAGCACGTTCGATACGTTGGCGGATAACTTCCTCACTATCTGTACCGCGTCCTACCAAACGATCTTTTAATTCGTCCAAATCAGGTGGCGTTAAGAAAATAAACACCCCATCTGGAACTTTCTTCTTAACTTGAAGCGCTCCTTGCACTTCGATTTCAAGGAACACGTCAATCCCCTTATCAAGAGTTTCATTAACATAAGTCAGTGGTGTGCCATAGTAGTTTTCTACATATTCAGCATATTCCAACATTTGACCATTTTTAATAAGCTCCTCAAATTCTTCACGAGTTCGGAAGAAATAATCAACGCCATCGACTTCTCCTGGCCGTTTTTGGCGTGTTGTCATAGAAACGGAATATTCAAATTTATGATCTGGTGTTGAAAAAATTTCTTGGCGAACTGTTCCCTTACCAACCCCAGAAGGTCCTGAGAAAACAATTAACAAACCACGTTCGGTCATGCCACTCTCCTTATTATAGACTACAAGTTAAGACTTGCTTTTTATCAATTAGACTACAAACTAGTGTATCAAAAATATAGCCATTTTTCAAGGAATTTTAAAAGCTTCCGTGGCTCTTTCCTCATAAAAAATGCTGTTTAAATCTTAGTTAGACATTCTACTTAAATTCTAGTAATTTCAGTGACTGCTTTTAGTAAATAAATGTCGATTAAAAAGAAGCGCTAAGATTAGCACCTCCTTTAAAGATTGTTTTATTTTGCATAGTCAACTGCACGAAGTTCACGGATAACGGTAACTTTAATGTTACCTGGGTAATCAAGATTACCTTCAATTTTTTCACGAACTTTGTGAGCTAAGATTGTTACCTCATCATCAGAAACTTTAGTTGGTTGCACCATGATGCGGATTTCACGTCCTGCTTGTAAAGCATAGCTATTTTGAACACCATCAAAGCTTGTGGCAATTTCTTCTAATTCACGAAGGCGTTTGATGTAATTTTCCATTGATTCGTTACGAGCACCTGGACGAGCTGAGCTAAGCGCATCTGCAGCTGCAACAATCACAGCGATAACACTTTCTGGTTCTACATCACCGTGGTGACTAGCAATGGCATTAACGACAATCGGATTTTCCTTGTATTTACGAGCAAGTTCCGTTCCGATTTCAACGTGGCTTCCCTCAACTTCACGGTCAACGGCTTTCCCCATATCATGTAAGAACCCTGCACGACGAGCAAGCGTCACATTTTCACCAAGTTCCCCTGCGAGAATACCTGCCATCTTACCAACTTCGACAGAATGACGTAAGACGTTTTGACCGTATGATGTTCTAAATTGCAGGCGTCCCATAATTTTAATCAAATCAGGGTGCAAGTTAAGGGCTCCAATTTCAAATGCAGCAGCCTCACCATATTCACGAATACGGTTATCCATTTCCAAACGATTTTTTTCAACCAATTCCTCGATACGAGCTGGGTGAATACGTCCGTCCTGAATCAAAGCTTCCAAAGTCATTCGAGCGATTTCACGACGAATCGGATCAAATCCTGAAAGAACAACAACTTCAGGGGTATCATCAATGATAACATCAATTCCTGTCAAACTTTCAAGTGTGCGGATATTACGTCCTTCACGTCCAATGATACGACCTTTCATGCTATCGTCTGGTAAGTGAACTGTTGTAATAGTTTGTTCAGTAACATATTCACCTGCCATACGTTGCATAGCTTGCGCGAGAATATTTTTAGCAAGTTTGCTAGATTTATCTCGGACTTCACGTTCAGCATCTTTGATACGAGTAGCAATTTCGTGCGTCAAATTAGTTTCCGTTTCCGTTAAAATAGTTTCACGCGCTTCAGCAATCGTCATGAGCGCTACGCGTTCAAGCTCTGCTTTTTTCTGTTCTTCTAGTTCTCCAATTTGTTTTTCACGCTCATTAATGTGTCTAGATTTATCGGTTAGACTTTGTTCTTTACTATCCAACACTTTTTCCTTGCTGGTTAGGTTTTCATCCTTGCGGTCAAGAGAAGAAGCTCGTTCAGTCAAACGAATTTCCATTTGTTTCAACTCCTGCCTTTCAGATTTAAACTCTTTTTCAATCTCTTCACGATATTTTCTAGCCTCTTCTTTTGCCTCGATTAGTAATTCTTTACGATGTGATTTACTTTCTCGTTCGGCTGTTTTTCTGATGTGCTCAGCTTCCAACTCCGCTTGACCACGTAGATTAACAGCGTCTTGTTCTGCATTTAAAAGAGTGAGTTCTGCCGCTTCTTTCGCAGACTTAAGTCTAATCGAAATCAGCACATAACCAACTATCAAACCAATGAGGGCAAAAACAATCAAGATAATAATATTTGGCATGTTTTTACCTCAATAAAAATTTTAGATTTCATCTATAGAAAGCTACTTTCAAGTTTATCATAAAATAAGCTTTTTCACAATTTAAAATTGTAAAGCGTTTCACTAAATTTTGTGTTATGATATTTACAAGGAACAAAAAAGGAGTGTGCTATGTCTAAAAAAGAAGTTACTGTGGAAAGTTTTGAACTTGACCACACTATCGTTAAAGCCCCCTATGTCCGCCTTATTTCAGAAGAAGCTGGACCCTTAGGCGATGTTATTTCAAATTTTGATGTTCGTCTCGTACAACCTAACGAAAATGCTATTCCAACAGCTGGTTTACACACTATCGAACACTTGCTTGCTAAACTTATTCGTGAACGAATTGACGGAATGATTGACTGCTCTCCGTTTGGTTGCCGTACTGGTTTCCATCTGATTATGTGGGGTAAGCACAATACAACTGAAATCGCCAAAGTCATCAAATCAAGTTTAGAAGAAATTGCCAACGTAACATCGTGGAAAGATGTTCCAGGAACAACCATTGAATCTTGCGGCAACTATAAAGATCATAGTCTTTTTAGCGCTAAAGAGTGGGCAAAAGTAATCTTAAAAGATGGTATTTCAGACGCCCCATTTGAACGCCATGTCATCTAAATATTAAAGTCAGCTTAGCTGGCTTTTTTAATCAAAACCACCCGTGAGAACAGGTGGTTTGCTCTTCGGCTGAAATCCTCTCTTACCGGCCAAAGCCTGAAGGCTTACTGAATACTTTCCCTTTTGCACCACCTTTTACTCACTAATCCGACTAGCGGATTAGTATCAGCTATTTATTCGGATTTTTTCTCCTGTAAAGGGAGCGTATGGTTCGAATAAACTTAGCTGATCTGCTACGATGTCTTCTTGTAGTTGTTGACGAATATAGTTTTCTATTTTCTTCTGATTACGACCAACGGTGTCCACATAATAACCGCGACACCAAAATTTTCTATTCCCATACCTATATTTCAGATTGGCATGTCTATCAAAAATCATTAAACTGCTTTTTCCTTTTAAATAGCCTATAAAGGATGAAACACTCAGTTTTGGTGGAATACTCACTAACATATGAATATGATCTTTACACGCTTCTGCTTCATGAATCTCTACTCCTTTACGGTCACATAATTGACGTATAATCTGACCGATACTTGCCTTATATTTTCCATATACAATTTGTCGACGGTATTTTGGGGCGAAAACAATATGATACTTACAATTCCATGTGGTATGTGCTAAACTATTATCCTGTTTCATCAGGGGGCCTCCTTATGTATATTAGTTTGTGGTCGGGAAGCCTTTTCTAATATATCATTTTAGGGGGATTTTTTTATACCACGCTGGAAGCACACTGAACCACTAGCACAGCTAGTGGTTTTCTGATGACAATAAAATGCCCTCCGTAAAGAGAGAGCATTTTGTTCTTAATAATCAAGTGCATCCGAATTACCAGAAGCATTCCCAACAAAGTAACCTGTTTTACAGTTAATTGAGAAAAGATATGTTCCGTCAGCCCTGAACATATTGTAGTAACCATTTCCATTAATAATATTAACTTTTTCAAGAATGTAATTATTTCCTGAGAAGTATCCACGCGATTGAGATGTTGCCACAATTTTATCAAGTACACCGTCCGCAAATATCCAAGCAGAATTACTTGAATCCACAATCGCTGAATCGTTATAAGAAACACGGCTCAAGCTACGTTGAAGGGTTGAAGGGTCATAAGTTGTGATGCCGTATCCACTAGCTCCAGAGATAGTTTGTGTTGTTGACGTATCAGATGATGATTGAGTTGCACTTTCTGTTTGGCTTGAGGTACTTGCTTCTTGACTACTTGATGACGCCAAAACAGCTAACTGATTCTTACCATCAGTAATCGCTGATTGCAACAATGTATCTAGATTAGCATTACCTGTATTCAAAAGGTCACTTGATAAATTATCAAAGTTAGCATCAGATTTCACAGTTGCTGAAGCTTTTTCACCATTTACAATAACATTTGATTCAAATAAAGCATTGATTGTTTGGATAGCTGTAATTTGAGCTGCCAAAGTATCGTATTCTTTCTTAGCATCGCCATAGTAATCTGTGTCTTTTAAGTCATCTAGTTTTTCTTTTAATGATGAAATATTATCAAATTCACTATTTTTCAATTTTGTTTTAGTATCATCTGTAAAGAAAGCTACATAGGCATCGTCAAATGCTGTTTTTGCCTTTTTAGCTGCCGCTGCAGACGAACTAGATGATGTTGATTTCTTAGTTGTAGATGTTGATGAGCTAGCAACACTCGTGCTTGATTCTCTGGTATAACTTAAACCGTAAGCCACACCAAAAATAGCGACAACAAGAGCTGCCAAGCCACCAATAATCACACGTTTATTTTTATAAGTTGGCTGCTCATCTGCCGTTTCAAGAGCAATAGCTTCGCTATTTTTGTCATCAGCAACCACAGCTAATGCAGCTTCTGGAGTTGGCTCTGAAACTGCTGAATCAGCATTTGGTATTTCAATACTAACATTTTCTTGCTGAATCGTTGAGTCGTATTCAGATGCTACATCTTCTGATACCGGTACTTCTTGCGAAGTCTCTTGAGTTTCCTCAATCTTTTCTGTTTCAAAATCAACAGCTTTAGGCGTAGCTTCGTTTTCTTTCAAAGCAGACTCACCAACAATTCCGTTGTTAAGCAATTCCTCGCGCTGCTTTTTAATGAAATTATCCAAAGCTTTGGTATCTAAATCGTCAAAATCGGATAATTTAGCCTCAAACTTTTGCGATGTCACTTCGTCTCGGTGCTGTTTAATGTATTTATCCAAAACACCATCAGACTCAGTCACTCCAGCTTTTAATTCAGAATCCTTCCGAACAGCTTCCCCAATGGTCATATTTTTTACATTTCCTAAATTAAGTCCTTCTTGTTCTTCAGAAGACGGCAATTCTTTCTTGTCTGACACGCTTGTTCACCTCTCTAAATCAGATTGTCATTTTTATTAGGCTGTTTAACGCCGTATTTTACTTTTCTTGCGCTGGTGCAGTAACTGAACGTTTAACACGTTCGCCATAGAATTGGTACAAATCAACTCTTAGTGTACCGTTGTACAGTTTACGTTTTTTATCAGCCTGTGAACCATATTTTCGTTCAAATTGTTCATCACTTGTTAGGATAAATTTACTCCATGTTTTTAGCGGAGCAAAAGTCTGTCCCATTTCATTATACAAGATATCCACAGCTTTGTCATCCAGCAATCGTTCACCATAAGGGGGGTTAGACACGATAACACCGTTGATTTTATCAGTTTTTAAATCTTGAAGTCGCATTTGTTTCAATTTGATGACATCTGCAAGTCCTGCTTCCTCAGCATTCTTTTCCGCAATGTCAATCATGCGTCCGTCAACATCAAATCCAGAAATATCAAGTTCAATGTCATAATTAGCTTTTTCTTCAGCTTCATCACGAACTTGTTGAACCAAATCGGCATCAACCCAATTCCATTCCTCAAAAGCAAAGTCACGATTAAAGCCTGGCGCAATGTTCATGCCAATCATAGCCGCCTCGATACAGAAAGTTCCCGAACCACATGTTGGGTCGATAAAAGGTTTATCTGGATACCAGTTTGACAACTCAATAATTGCTGCCGCCATATTTTCCTTAATCGGGGCTCCACCTTTTTCCACACGGTAACTGCGTTTGAAAAGACTTGCTCCTGTTGTATCAATCATAACTGTTGCTTTATCTTTTAAAATGGAAACTTCTATTCTAAATTCTGCCCCACTTTCTTGCAACGGAATACCTTCTGGACGATGATAAACTTTTTGCAGTTTTTTAACAACAGCTTTTTTACTAATAGCTTGAACACTTGGCTCATTATGTAGTTTAGATTTCACACATTTTGCCTTTGAAATTGGGAACTTAGCAGCAAGTGGTAAATAATTTTCCCAATCTAATTTGTAAACACCTTGAAATAACTCCTCAAAAGTACGAGCCGGAAATTCACCGACTACAATTTTAATACGGTCAGCTGCGCGTAACCAAAGATTGGTTGTCGCAATCGTTCTAACATCTCCTTGAAAGCGGACTTTTCCATTTTCGACTTGGCAATCAATACCTAAATCACGAATTTCACGCCCTACAACCGCTTCAAGTCCTGCTGCCGCTGTCGCTACTAAATTAAACGTTTTTTTCATTCATTAATTCCTATTTCATCAAATTCTTATCTATAAGTTTAACACGTTTTACTGGCTTTAAACTAGTAAAAATCATTTAATTTTCAAACACCATTATTAGCCAATATCTAGTATTAAAATACAACCCAAAATAAAAGCTAGCCTAAGCTAGCTATATACCTATATGCAATTTTCTATAAGCCATGTTTTGTTCCAGAGATAACTAGGTCTTATCTCCTTCGATAATCATCTGTCTACTGTTTCCAGTCAGGATAGATTGTTCGGATTCCAACTATCCCATGCCCCTACCAAAGTTTGGGTTGCTAGCTTGAGGGGTTTACCGCGTTCCACTTCTTAGGTTTCCCTAAGAACTACGTCACTGTGGCACTTTCAGGGCTATTCAGACATATCCATAAAGAATTAGTCTTTTTGCCCGCCGTAACATCAAAAAAGATGCCCCTAGGCTTATTGATTCACCTAGCACAAACACTACCGGCATCACAGCCAGTGCTAGCATGGACTTTCCTCATGGTATTAAAATACCACGCGATTATCCAAAAATTGCAATTTATAAACTCACTTTGACAAATTTCCAAAATAAGTTAAACACAAAATCAAAACAACTTATTAACTATCGTTAGTTAGGCTGTTTATTCAGTGATTTGTTTCCCAAATACTTCTTTTTCCAATCGGCTAATACGTTTCAAAATATCAATATTTGTTGCTGATTGAGCAACGCGTGTTTGTTGCTCGGTAACCGTATGTGAAGCAACATAAGATGGTGTTGGCGCTGCTTTTGGTTTTGCAGCGAGTTGTTGTTTTAATTTTTCATTTTCAGCACGTAGTTCTTGAACCTGTGAAATATAACTTTCATAGTCCTTGATGATATCATCAAGAAATTCATCTACTTCTTTCTTGTCATAACCACGCATACTGGTTTTAAATTCTTGTTCAAAAATGTCCTTAGGACTGTAAATAATACTTGCCATTCTATCTCTCCAAACAAAACTATTCTAGTTAAAAGTAAGAATATGAAATCATCATATCAAGATATATGTTACAGAAAATTTAATGAAAAATCAAGCATTTACCTTTATTTCATTATTAAAATTTTATTACCATTCTTCTAAGAATTCATTAAGACGGTCAAAGGTCAGAAAAGTAATCGGATAGCCCTCTTTTTCTTGCATCACTTGTAACAAATATTTTAAAGTTGTTTCATTTTCACTATCGTAAAAAAGATAAGCTCCTTCTGTGTTATCTACTAAAAATTGATTATAGTTTTTAAATTGACTTGGATTTTCATAACTTTTATAGGTATACTTGACAAAATCAACCTGCTTAAATTCACCTAATTTTACTTGGTTAGCTTCGTTCCAATTTTGACCATGATTTTCAAAAGTAAAAATCGTTGCTATACTAAACTCATATTCTTCTTGCAATTCTTTGGCAACTTGCAAAGCCCAATATTCAAAACCAATATTTCCCATAAAAATCAGCCAATCTATCCCTTCTTCAAAATAACGAATCAAATCATGGCGGATAGCTTTTTTGATAACACTAATACGCTCATCCTTATCTTGAAAGATTCCTAATTCAAAACTCTTATAGCCCGTCACGAGAATTGCAGCCATATTCTGTTTCCTTTCTAAAAATATGTTATAATAAGATTGCTTATATTGACTTAAGCATGAATGTTAGGAGTTCTATGGTTAATTACCCTCATCATCTTATTCGAAAGCAAGCAGTTCCTGCTTCTAAAAAAGTGAAAAAATCATCCGTTAGCTTTGCTAATCGTGGGATGAGTTTTGAGGCAGCAATTAATGAAACCAATAATTATTACTTATCTCGTAATATTGCTGTCATTCATAAAAAACCAACACCGATTCAAATTGTTAAAGTTGATTATCCGAAAAGAAGCCGTGCCAAAATTGTAGAAGCCTACTTTCGACAAGCTTCCACTACCGATTATTCTGGTGTCTATAAAGGGCGCTATATCGACTTTGAAGCCAAAGAAACGCGGCAAAAGACATCTATGCCATTGAAAAATTTCCACGCTCACCAGATTGAGCACATGGCAAATGTTTTAAAACAAGACGGCATCTGCTTTGTTCTACTTCATTTTTCGACACTTAAGGAAACTTATTTTCTACCTGCTAGTGCTCTAGTAGATTTTTACCAAATCAATCTCGGTACCAAATCCATGCCACTTGATTATATCAGAAAAAATGGTTATGTGGTGACAACAAGTTCACTACCTCAAGTTCCTTATTTAGATATTATTGATCAAAAAATTTTAGGCGGTGATTACAATTAAAAAGAAAATAACAAGAAAACGAAAAAAAACTAATTCCACTACTTCTTCAAGAAAAGCAACTGCTCTTAAAGTCTTAAAATACGGCTTGATGGCAGGACTAACACTTGTCATTACAGCTGTTTTGGCTGGTGGCTCTCTCTTTGCTTACTATGTAAGTAGTGCCCCAAAATTATCTGAAAGCAAGTTATCGTCTACTAACTCTAGTTTGATTTACGATTCAAGCGGCAATTTGATTGCGGACCTTGGTTCTGAAAAACGTGAGAGTGTTACGGCTGATAATATTCCTTTGAATTTGGTAAATGCCATTACTTCTATTGAAGATAAACGTTTCTTCAAACACCGTGGTATTGATGTCTACCGTATTCTTGGAGCTGCTTTTAACAACTTCACTAGCTCGAGCACCCAAGGTGGATCCACACTTGACCAACAGCTGATTAAATTGGCATACTTCTCAACGAGTGAATCCGATCAGACCTTAAAACGTAAGGCGCAAGAAGCTTGGCTTGCTCTCCAAATGGAACGCAAATATACTAAGGAAGAAATTTTAACGTTCTACATTAACAAAGTCTATATGGGAAATGGTAACTACGGTATGCTTACCACTGCTAAATCTTACTATGGTAAAGATTTGAAAGACTTATCCATTGCCCAGCTTGCCTTACTTGCAGGAATTCCTCAAGCTCCTAGTCAATATGACCCTTATACTAATCCAGACGCAGCACAAAGTCGTCGTGATATCGTTTTGGCAGAAATGTACGAGGACGGTAACATTACAAAAAGCGAATACGATACTGCAGTAGCAACTCCTGTTACAGACGGCTTACAAACACTCACGGAGACTTCAAGTTATGATGCTTACCTTGATAATTATATTAAGGAAGTTATCGAAGAGGTCAGCGATAAGACAGGTCAAGATATTTATTCAGCAGGACTCAAAGTTTATACAAACGTTGATACTGATGTCCAACAATATCTCTGGAATGTTTACAATACTGATTATTATGTCTCTTATCCAGATTCTGATCTTCAAGTTGCCTCAACTATCATTGATGTAACAAACGGTAACGTTATTGCTCAACTTGGCTCACGTAACCAAGACACTACTGTCTCACTTGGTACCAACCAATCTGTTCTGACAGATAGGGACTGGGGTTCTACAATGAAGCCTATTACTGATTATGCACCTGCTATTGAAAATGGTATTTACACAAGTACCGCAGCCACAACAAGCGATAGTAAATATTACTGGCCAGGCACCTCTACTCAGATTTACAACTGGGACCGTCAATACTATGGTACAATGACCATTCAAACGGCGATTCAACAATCGCGTAACGTTCCTGCTGTTAAGGCTCTTGAAGCAGTTGGATTAGATACTGCTAAAGAATTCCTTAAAGGGCTAGATATCTATTATCCTCAACTTTACTACTCAAATGCCATTTCAAGTTCTACTAGTGATCCTGATAAAAAATATGGCGCAAGTAGTGAAAAAATGGCTGCTGCCTATGCGGCATTTGCCAACGGTGGTATCTATTACGAACCTCAATATATTAATAAAATCGAGTTTAATGATGGTACTACTCAAACTTACAGTTCTTCTGGTACACGTGCCATGAAAGAAACAACAGCATATATGATGACATCAATGCTGAAAACTGTTTTAACTTACGGTACAGGTACTGAAGCTGCTATCTCTGGTGTTTACCAAGCTGGTAAGACTGGTACTTCTAACTATTCTGATGATGAATTAGAAAAAATTGAAGAATCAACTGGTATTTACAACAACGTTGTTGGTACAATGGCTCCAGATGAACTCTTTGTTGGTTACACCACACAATACTCAATGGCAGTTTGGACAGGTTATAAAGACAGGATGACGCCAATTTATGGTGATGGATTGAATGTCGCAGCTGATGTTTATAAAGCAATGCAAAGCTATCTAAATGAAAAATATGGTAGCGGTAGCAAGGACTTCACCGTACCAAGTGGTGTTTATACTCGCGGTAGCTATGTTTACCTAAGTGGTTCAAGTAATAACTACACTTACTCATCAACATCAAGTTCTGTTTACAGCAACATCTACGGTTCAAGCTCGAGTTCTTCTGAGGAAGAATCATCAGCTGAATCTTCTAGCGAAGATAGTTCTTCAACCGAATCAAACGAAGCTGACAACAATTCAGATAATGGTAACACAGAATCTAGTGATGACTAATACAGAAACACTCTCTGAATATTTCAGAGAGTGTTTCTTATATGTAAAATGACATCAGCCAAACAGCTGATGTCATTCTTTTTATTTACTTGCAAGAGCTCCCATTGGATCCCATGGTGCAAGGACGATTGGTTCTGCTTCATAAGCTGCGCGTTCTTCTGCTGTCAAAAATTCTTTACGTACAACGATTTGGTAAGTAAATTCATCCATCCAAGCGTCTGAAGCGACAAAGTAACCTTTGTTACCAACTTTCTCTCCCCATGAATTTTCAACTTTCCATTTAAGAGATTTGCCATTTTCGTCCAAATCAACACCTGTAAGCACCATAGCGTGTGTCATCAAACTTTCGCTGTAATCAAGACGTCCTGCTTTGTCTTGAGTGAAATTGATATCCATAGCTGTTTCAAAATCATAAACATTTGTCGCCATGATACCTTTTTGACGGTCTGAGATTTGACCAACATCAGAACCAAACCAAACAGTTTCACCAGTTTGCATTTGAGCGATAGCCAATTCTTTGAAACGTTCCATATCAAGATTAAGGTAACGAACATCACGGCTACCAACCACATTCCCAAGCATTTCAACAGTGTAAGATTTGCCGTAAGGTTTATCGGCTGTCGGCGCATTGATAACTGATACGTATTCTGAAAGGTCTAAACCAACATATTTTTTGAAGAATTCTTGTGGTGTGATGTTTTTATCTGAATGGTAATTGTTATCTTTGTCACGGTAAGCAAAGTCAATAGTGCGTGGTGGCAAACCAAGATTGATTGCTAAGAAATTAAAGACTTCTTGGAGAAGGGCTTCTTTTTTCGCTTGAACAGCTTTGTCATCAGCACCAGCTGCAATAGCTTCACGCAAAATTTGAGCGTCTTGACGCAATAATTTGTTAAGGTATTGGTTCAATTCGCGGCTGTTGCTTGATGAAATTGATTCTGGGTATGCTGCTTTTGGTACGACACCGTATTTTTCAAAAAGGGCAACAACCATATCCCATTGTCCACCGTCTTGTTGTGGCACATCAAGCAAGAATTTTACTTTACGGCTACCGAGTTCTTGATCTGCTGTTGCGATAACTTGTTCTAAGAACCAGTTTGATTTTTCGTATTTATCCCAGAAGAATGTGTGGGCTTGAGAAAGCTCAAAATTGTCCAAGTTCAAATCTGAAATCATTTTATGGCGAAAAGTATTGAGAGCTGCAAACATCCAGCAACGACCTGATGCTTTTTGGTTGGCAACCTTATCTTTTGTCAAATCAATCGAAAAAGCGTAATCGTTTTCCATTTCACTTTGACGTGTTTCAAGTGATTTTAACAATCCATTGTGAGCTACAGCATTTTCAACAGCACGTAATTTGCTATCAGCTTGAAAATCAGCAAATAATTTATCGGTAAATGTTGATGATAATTCTGACATAATTCCTCCTATATTGTCGGTTGATAGTCAGGCAATGTCTTCTGACTTAACCATACTTAACTAATATCCATTATATCGCTTATTAAGGAGATTGCAAGAATTTTTGATAAAAAATTCTGACATTTTTAAAGGAATTACAAGAGTATGTAACCTTTTGTGACAACTACAATTTCACACTACTGTTTTTTAAAGAACAAAAGACCCAGCGGGTCTTTTGTTTTATTTCCAGAAATCGTCAAATACTGTGATTGGTAAGTGACGTTTGTGTTCTGTTTTACGCCACCAATTTTCAATTTTTTCTTTGGCTTCTGATGAAACTATTTTACCTTCAAGATAGTCATCAATATCATTATATGTGACACCTAAGGCAACTTCATCTGCAATTCCTGGGCGATTTTCTTCCAAGTCAGCTGTTGGAATTTTTTCATAGATTGCAGGGTCTGCACCGAGTTCTGCTAACAATTGTTTTCCTTGACGTTTGTTTAAACGATAAAGAGGGATAACGTCAGCACCACCGTCACCAAATTTAGTGAAGAAGCCTGTGATGTTTTCAGCAGCGTGGTCAGTACCAATAACAGCTCCGCTATTTGCTCCAGCAACGGCATATTGTGTGATCATACGTTGGCGTGCTTTGATATTTCCTTTATTGAAATCTGAAACGTCAATGCCAGCTTTTTCAAGTTCACGAACTTGTCCGTCAACACCTTCTTTGATATTAACGACAAGGCTAACATCTGGCTGGATGAATTTAAGAGCACGTTGAGCATCTTCTTCATCAGCTTGAACGCCATATGGCAGACGCACAGCAATAAATTTGTAGCTATCATCGCTAGTTTCTGCGCGGAGTTCTTCTACGGCGATTTGCGCCAAACGTCCTGCCAAGCTTGAATCTTGTCCACCAGAAATCCCTAAAACATAACTTTTAAGGAAAGAATGTTTTTTCAAATAGTCTTTAAGAAAATCAACTGATATGCGAATTTCCTCTTTAGGGTCAATACTTGATTCAACCCCTAATTCGGCAATGATTTTTTCTTGTAATGTCATTTAACTTCTCCTTTTCGTTGAGCTTCTTTACGAATACGGTCAATAAGATCCATCTTGTTTTGCCAAACTTCTTGTGACAAATCAACTGGATAATCTTGCGGATTAAGCAGGCGTTTATATTCGTCCCAAAGTTTGTCAAATTCTTTACGAGCATATTCTTGAATCTCAGAAAGAGACGGCAAGTTATAAACTAATTTCCCTTTGTCAAAAATATCAATAAGAAGTGGCACAGCTTCGAAATCTTTCACTGTTTTATTGATATAAGTGTATGTTGGGTGGAACATATAAACTTCGTCAAGTTTATTAACATCAGTGTCTGTGAAAGTGATGTAGTCACCCTCTGTTTTATTTCTTTCACGACTAGTAATGCGCCACACTTGTTTTTTACCTGGTGTAGAGACTTTTTCGGCGTTATTCGACAACTTAATCGTATCTTGCATGACACCATTTTCATCTTCCATAGATACAATCTTATAAACTGCACCAAGTGCTGGTTGGTCGTAAGCTGTGATTAATTTTGTTCCGACGCCCCAGACATCAATTTTGGCTTTTTGCATTTTAAGGTTGAGAATGGTATTTTCATCCAAGTCATTTGAAGCATAAATCTTAGCATTTGGATAGCCTGCAGCGTCTAACTGTTTACGAATTTTTTTAGACAAATAAGCCATATCTCCTGAGTCAATACGAACACCAAGGAAATTAATCTTATCACCTAATTCATTAGCAACGCGAATAGCTGCTGGAACACCAAGACGAAGAGTATCGTATGTATCAACTAAGAAAACACAATCTTTGTGAGTGCCAGCATAAGCCATAAACGCTTCGTAATCATCGCCATAAGCTTGAACTAAAGCGTGTGCGTGTGTTCCTGATACTGGGATGTCAAACATTTTACCAGCACGAACATTTGATGTGGCATTCGCACCACCGATAACTGCGGCACGTGTTCCCCAAATAGCTGCGTCCAGTTCTTGTGCACGACGACTACCGAATTCTAGCAAGGGCTCATCATCAATGACAGAGCGAATACGAGCAGCTTTTGTCGCAATCAATGTTTGGAAATTGACAATGTTAAGCAAGGCTGTTTCAACCAATTGACATTGGGCAAGCGGTCCTTCGACTTGAACGATTGGTTCATTAGCAAAAACCAAGTCACCTTCTTTAGCTGAACGAATGGTTAATTCCAATTTGAAGTCTTTCAAATAAGCAATAAAATCAGCTGGATAACCTAAATCTTCTAGATAAGCAATGTCTGTTTCTGTAAAATGAAGGCTTTCAAGATATTCAACTATACGTTGCAAACCAGCAAAAACTGCATAGCCATTGGCGAATGGTTCTTTGCGGAAAAAGATTTCAAAAACTGCATTCTTATTGTGAATGCCTTGTTCAAAATAAACTTGCATCATATTGATTTGATACAAATCTGTATGGAGAGTTAAACTATCATCTTGATACATGTGGTATCCCCTTTTTAAGAAATATGAGCCTTGATTAGTCTTGTTAAGACCTTACCAGCCTCACAAGATTTTTTGTTATCTCCAGCTCAAAGTTAATTTATCCCCCATATTATAGCACAAATTACGACAGACTGGCTAAAACTTTGTGAGGTTTTGCGCAAAGATTTGAAAAAAAGCTGATTTTCTGAAAAATATTTTCATGTTTTCTCACAAATCTAACAACTACTAAAAAAGCCTAAGATTTTCATCTCAGACTTTAGTGATGTGATTATGTCATATTTTCAATATATTGATAAACACCTTGTCCAGCAATAGCACCGTCGCCAACAGCTGTTGCGATTTGGCGAAGTTCTTTTTGACGAACATCTCCAATGGCAAAAATGCCTGCTTTTGGTGTCATCATGCGTTCGTCTGTTATCACCCAACCAGCTTCATCTGTGATGCCAAGCTCAGCTACCATGCTTGTTACTGGATTAACCCCAACGTAGATAAAAATACCACCAAATTCGTGTTCGCTAAGCTCACCAGTTTTAACATTTTCAACAGTTACACCAGAGACTTTAATGTCAGTTCCTTTGATTTCTTTGACAACAGAATCCCAGATAAAGTTGATTTTGTCGTTAGCAAAAGCACGATCTTGCAAAATCTTTTGAGCACGCAATTCATCACGGCGATGAATAATCGTTACAGATTTGGCAAATTGTGTGAGGTAAACAGCTTCTTCGACTGCCGAATCCCCACCACCGACAACTAATAAATCTTGATTACGGAAGAAAGCACCGTCACAGACAGCACAGTAAGAAACGCCGCGGCTTGTGTATTCTTCTTCACCAGGTACGTCAAGAGTGCGGTATTTAGCACCAGTCGCTAAAATAATTGTTTTTGCTTCGTAGTTAGCGTCTTCAGTAATAACACGTTTCACATCGCCAGCATCCTCGATAGATTTCACAATACCGTAAATATTTTCAACACCAAATTTTTCAAGTGGCGCATGCATATTCATTGACAATTCTGGTCCTGAAATATGGTCATACCCTGGGTAATTTTCGATTTCTGAGGTATTATTCATTTGTCCACCAGGGGCTCCTTGTTCAATAATACCAACTTTCAAATTAGATCTAGCGGCATAAAGCCCCGCAGTCATACCCGCAGGACCTGAGCCGATAATTAATGTATCGTACATTTTAGTCACCTCAATATCTCGATTATTTTTTCATTGTAGCAATCTGGTATTAAAATTGCAATTATTACGCTTTGAACATTAATAAAATCGCCATAAATGCAAAGGACAAAACTGGGATAGTCATGATTGACATCATTAACACATCATATAAAAAGGCTTGGCGTTCTTTGGCTGTTTTGTCTAATTTACGGGCAGCACGCCAAAAATTCCAAATGATACCAACTAAGAAAACAAAAACAATGGCTAATAGAAGTCCTTTGATATAAAGACTAAAAATTTCTAAAAACATACGTCACCTATACTTAAATCAGTTTTTGCTTTATCACTCTAAAAAGAGCTGAAAAAGTCTCTCAGCTCTTATTATAACAAAAGTCAGTGGTTAAATATACGTTTTTGTATAGTTTGCGAAGAATTCTTTGCTTCTAGCTTCTTTTGGATGATTGAAAACATCATCTGGTTTGCCAGCTTCAAGAATATGCCCCTTATCAAAGAATAAGACCTTGTCTGCCACTTGATAAACAAAGTTCATGTCATGGCAAACCAAAACTATGGTTTGCCCTGCTTTAGCGGCATCCGCAATTGATTTTTCAACTTCGCCGACAAGCTCTGGGTCAAGCGCCGAAGTGGGTTCATCAAGCAAGAGGACGTCTGGTTTCATTGCCAAAGCACGTGCTAAAGCCACCCGTTGTTTTTGCCCACCTGACAAATGACGTGGGTAGTGATTTTCACGGTCAGACAAACCAACCTTAGCTAATTCTTCTTTCGCAATTTTTGTTGCTTCACTATCTGGAAGCTTCTTGACAATTTTCAAGACTTCTTTGACATTTTCGAGGGCTGTTCGACGTTCAAAGAGATTAAATTGTTGGAAAACCATGGCTAATTTACGACGTAAAACAAGGACATCTTCCTTAGAAATCGTCTGAAAATCAACCTCGAAATCATCAATGGCAATGCTGCCACAATCAGGTTTTTCTAAATAATTTAGACTACGCAAGAACGTTGATTTTCCTGCTCCTGAAGCACCGACAAGAGCTAGAACTTCTCCCTTTTGAATATCAACATCCAAACCATCTAAAACTTTTTTCCCTGAAAATTCTTTGGTTAAATTTGTAATTTTAATCATCAGCGAATACCTCCTGTCACTTCTTTTTGACTTGATTGAGGCATATCAATGTCCATTCGTTTTTCAATGAGACGACCGATTTGTTCAATAATAATACTGATTACCCAGTAAACAAGCGCAACTGAAATGTAACGTTCAAAATAGCGATAATCCGAACCACCTAAAATCTGCGCTTGGGCAAACATTTCAACAATACCTGCATTAAATGCCAATGATGTTCCCTTCGTCAAGCCAATCAAGCTGTTAATCAACGTCGGCGTTGCTATGACAGCTGCATTTGGAATAATCACGCGACGGTAAACTTGAAAGGAGGTCATTCCCAAGCTACGCGCAGCTTCAATTTCTCCGACATCCACAGCTTGAACCGCAGCTCGAATGGTTTCGCTAGTGTATGCCGCTTCATTGAAAGCAAATGCAGTTACCGCAAAAACAGATGCTGGAATAGCATTGATATTCCAATCAAAACCGTATCTTATTTTGAGAAATTTCAAGAAAAGTGGGATACCGTAGTAAGTCAACATAAGTTGAACAAGGATAGGTGTTCCACGTAAAAAGCTAACAAAAATAGCTTGAATCGGATACAAAAACTTTGTGCGATTGATTTTCACGATAGCAAATAGCAAAGCTAACAACAAGCCAAATATCGCACCTGCTATTGTTAAGCCAAGCGTTGTTGGTAAACGTTCTATTAAAGACGGAATGGCATCAAAAACCGCTCGCCAACTGAATAATTGACCCTCTGGAATTTTTTCAACCAACTTATCATACCAAGACAAGCCAGCTGCTAATGTTGTTAAAGTCATATGAGCTCCTTTTCTATTATCCTACGCTATAACGATAGCCCTACCACCAATCCTTTTCTTTTCCTTTTTCATTTTTAATCGATTGTTGAAACGAAGTCGCCGCCAAAATATTGCTCGCCCAATTCAGCCAATGTGCCATCGTCTTTTAACTCTTTGATACGTTTATTGACAAATTTTTGTAGTTTAGCTCCCTCATCTGTATCTGCAAACAGCAAGTATTCTAAACCATCTGTTTCGCCACCAATATCATCTGTTACATTGGTCACTGTCAAATTGAAGCCTTGGTCCTCAACAAGATAATTCGATGAAATCGCATCATACAAAATAAAGTCGATTGTTCCATTTTCAATATGTTGCACACGTGTTGTCAATCCTGTTGAACTAGAAGCGTAATTAATCTTAATTGGCTCTTTATCAGGATTTTCATCGTTCCATTTTTCTAAAACTTGAGCATAGTTAGAACCTGAAATCACTTCAGTTGATTTTCCAGATAAATCATCAAGACTATCATAACTTGTCTCTTCGGCACTTGTTATAGCATAGTTTGATTTAGAAATTTGGTCTGAGAAAAGGTACTTTTCAGCACGTTCTTCATTATAGTTAAAGTTATTTGCCGCAATTTGGTAACGGTCTGCATCTACTCCTGTTAAAATAGAATCAAACGCCGTTGTCACAAATTCAACTTTATATTTCTTGGAATCCTTAAAAATGGCTTTCACCACATCAATATCGTAACCTTTAAAGGTGTCATTTTCTTTGTAAGTAAATGGTGCTGTATCTGAGTCTGTTGCCACTTTGATGACTGTTTTACCACTTGATTGTGATTGATTGGAACAAGCCTCCAGAGCTAGTGTCAACAAAAATAAGAAACCAAACGATAGTAATCTCCTCTTTTTCATTTGTCTGCCTCTTTTCTAATAATTCCTTTCCAGTCTATCAAACTTAGTCACACTTTCCCAATACATTTTTTCTATGGACTTGATAAGAAAAAACTATCAAGAAATAAATCACATTTCTTGACAAAGCTAACCAAGCGGTATCTATACAAAAAAATCCCGAAGTTATTTCGGGATTCTGTTTTCTAGAAAGTTTGTTTTCTTGCTTTACGTTCAGCACGTCCTTTGGCACGATTAGCGGCACGGCGTTCACGTTTACGTTTTTCATCAACTTTCCATTGAATTTTTTTCTTGTAGCCTGGTTTGATTTTTTTCTTTTTCTTTTTAACCAAACCAATCATTTCAGTATCTAATTTTTGGTAAGATTTTTCGCGGTTAGCTCGATGGTCACGGTCGTAAGTATCTTGAAATTCACCATTTTTAAGCATTTTAGGGACAAATTTAATCCCCATTTTTTCAAGTTCACGAATATCAGAATCGTCACTTGGTTTGTAAAGCGTAATCGCAATACCATTTAAACCATTACGTCCTGTACGTCCAACACGGTGCACAAAGAATGATAAATCTTGCGGAATAGCATCATTGATAACATGACTAACTCCTTCAATATCAATCCCACGCGCTGCCAAATCTGTCGCCACAATGTATTCGTATGACAGTTTTTTGATTTGGTTCATGGTGCGTTTACGTTCACGTGGAGGAATATCGCCGTGAATTTTTGCCACTTTCAATCCATTTGACACAAGATAGCTATGCAACTCATCTGCACGTTCTTTTGTGTTTACAAAAATCATCGCAAGATATGGAGTTAGGGCTTTAGTGATCTCCAAGATTTGCGCATTTTTATCACGTTCCTTAGTTGAAACCAACCAATTATCAATTGTGTCTGCGATAACAGTAGTTGTCTTGATTTTTTCCATGACTGGATTTGTCAAATATTTTTTCAAGAAGGGTTGCAATTTTTGTGGAATAGTCGCTGAAAAAACCAAAATTTGAACATCTTTTGGCAATGTCCCTGCAATCTTATCCACCGTATCAAGGAATCCCATATCAAGCGTCATATCAGCTTCATCAACAACAAAGGTATGAGCTTTATAAATTTCCAAATCACCTGATTTGACCAAATCATAGATACGACCAGGTGTACCAATGACGATGTGTGGCTGAGATGATTTCAATTTTTCAATTTGACGTAGTTTATCTGTACCACCAACGTAATTTGCCACACGAATTTCTGTTTCAGATTTTTCAGCAATTTGTTTAGTTGCTTGATAAATTTGCGTTGCCAACTCACGACTTGGTGCTGTGATAACCACCTGAACATTATTGCTGTTTTCATCTAATTTTTCAAAAATCGGCAACAAGAAAGTGTGCGTTTTTCCTGAACCAGTTTTAGATTCTCCAACCAAATCACGACCAGAACGCACAATGGGAATTAACTTTTGTTGCACTTCTGTCGGATTTGTGAATTTAAGCTCTGCAAGCACCTCACGAATGTAGGGCTTAAAATTAAAATCGTTAAAAGACATGTTTTACCTCAATTTTTTATCTCATCAAGTTTCACTTGAAAATTTCTCTATATTATTTACTTATCGTTTAATCCCTAGCCAAAAGCGACTAGGCAATTTTTTTCATTCTTTTCTATTATATCATTTATATCATTAAAAGGGTGATTAAAGCAAAGTACACTGCGATTTAGAATCAAAAACGAGCTAGAAACCCAGCTCGTTCATTTATTAAAATGCGTAAAGTGCAATCAAGGTCAAAATACTGGCAATAACGCCAACACTCCACAAGAAAGCATCAACTTTCCATTCTGACCATTTTTCTGATTTTCCTGTCAAACCACCAAGTTCCAAATGATGATGGAATGGTGTCATGCGGAAAATACGACGCCCTTCACCATATTTTTTCTTCGTGTATTTGAAATATGACACTTGAAGCATGACTGAACTTGTTTCAAAGACATAAACGATACCAATGATTAACAAAGTCCACTCTTGGCGAAGTGCAATGGAAATCGCTGCAAGCATTGCTCCTAAAGCCAGACTTCCCACATCACCCATAAAGACCTTGGCAGGTTTATGGTTAAAGACAAAGAAGCCAAACAAAGCACCAATCATTGTCACAATAATCAACAAGACATCAAATTGTCGTTGAACAAAGGCGATGATACCATAGGCAAACAAGCTGATAGCAACTGAAATAGAAGCCAAACCGTCAATACCGTCTGTCAAATTAACGGCGTTTGAAAAGCCAACAACCCAGAAAAGAACAAAGAAAACGTAAAGAATACCAAGATGAAGGTCAAAACCAAAGACATTTAAATTATCTGTTCCGCTTGGACGGACATGAACGAAATAGAAAATCAAGCCACCAATAATTTGCAAGCTCATTTTTTGCCAAGGTGTCAAGCCTTCATTAATTTGTTTAAAGATTTTCAAAAAATCATCAAGAAAACCAATAATCCCATAAATGAGAACCACCAAAAGAATGCCTGCCGTTGCTCCCATTGAAGCACCGTTTTGCTTTTCGACAAACAAACTAAAAATGAGGCTAACAAGGATTCCGACTGTTAGAAAAACTGTTCCTCCCATGGTTGGAGTACCAGCTTTAGCCAAATGTTGTTTGACATCCTCGTGCATTTGTTGCCCACCGATTTTCTTGATTTGGTAAATACGGATAAAGTGGGGCATGGCAAATACTGTCAACACAAAAGCGACAATACCTGCGATTAAACTTAAAAACATCTTAGTTTATTCTCCTAGAGTAATTGTAATTTTTTTAACACCGTCGATATCTGTTTCGGATTCGATACTTTGTTTCGTGACTGTTCCCGAATCGGAACCCTTAAAGGTTATCTTAATTCCAGTCCATTTAGCAAATTTTTCAACATTTTCTTTCGTCCAACCATACATATCTGGCACTGTTTCAAGATCACCTGTCCAAAGCAAGATTTGCTCATTAGCAGAAAGGTTGCTTCCGACTTTTTTAGACATTTTCTTAATCTTGCTACCTGACCCAACAACAACTGGTTGAACAAGATTATTACGAAGTTCCTGAGCAGTATCACCAGGTGTTTTTCCGATGTAATCTTTCAATTGGTATTTAGTTTCTGTATCTGTACCAGTCACGGCTGTACTTGTCAAAGTATCCTTAATCATCATAGCACGTTCAAGAACAGGATTAACCACGTCTTTCCAGAAAGAACGTTTGAAAGTCGTGGTTGGTTGTTGAAGGGTAACATACATGATAAAGTCAGGATCATCTGATGGCACCATAGCAACAACTGAGTTGATATAGTCATTATCACCAGTCAAATATCCTCCGCCCTCTTCCGCAGATGCGGCAATTTGGGCTGTACCAGATTTGACAGCAACTGAATAATCACCGACTTGAATAACCGGTGCCCCTTCTGTGCTATCATACAAGGTACCATACTGTGAATCTGTACCAACCGTTACCATGTAATCAAGTGTCTGGTTGGCAGCATTTTCTGAGACCGGTTTACCAGAGACTTCAGCTGATGCTTTACGGGCTGTACTATTATTTGGGTCGTAGATTTGACTAATAAATTGTGGTTCAAGCATAACCCCTTTATTAGAAATCGCAGAAAAAGCACGAAGCATTTGAACTTGTGTCACACCAATACCTTGACCGAAAGCACTCATAGCAATGGTTACTTCATTGTCTGATGGCAACAAACCGCTACCTTCATTGACCATTCCAAAACGTGTTGGATAACCAAATTTAAACTTAGACAAGTAGTTTAGCCATTTATCGTTACCCATCTTTTGTTCAAGACTTGTCATGGCAACGTTACTTGACCAAGCAAACCCTTGAGCGTACGTCATATACTGAACCGAAGTATTACCCTCATTGACGTTCCAGTCATTGATTGTCGTATCAGCAACCGTAATACCATTGATTGTTGAAATAACCTCATTAGGGTTGAAAACACCGTCATCAATTGCTGAAGCAAGGGTCATGACTTTCATGGTTGACCCTGGTTCATAATAACTTTGATATAGAAGGGTATTCCATGTTTTAAGGTTATCTTCATTGTAACCTTCCATTGTCTGTGCATTGTAAGTTGGACGTTGTGTGGTTGCTAAGATTTCACCTGTTTTAGCATTAACCACTGTCGCACTAGCGTATTTACCTTGAGCATCATTGTGGAAAATATCCATTTGTGACTCAAGATAAGATTGCAATGGTTCAGAAAGTGTTGTGTAGACATCTTTTCCGTCAATAGCTCGTTTAACAGTTGTTTCTGTACCGAGTAACAAATTACCATTTTTATCTTTTTGGTATGTTACTTTTCCGTCTGTCCCTGATAGGACATCATTTAATGAGGCTTCTAAACCTGATGTCCCGACAAGACTTGATGTTTTACCATCTTTATTTTCTTTTAGTTGGGCAAGTCCTAAGAATTGCGAAGCAAAGACACCATTTGTATACATACGTCCAGGTGTTGACGTGAAACCAATTCCTTTAATGCCAGCTTCGTCCATAGCCGTTTCAATAGCTGATTTTGTACTGTATGACAGTCCAGAACCTGAACTGCCGAAAGAAACTTGGAAAAGCCCATCTTGTTTTAGCTGACTCAGCACTTCACCCTTGTCAATTCCAAGCTGTCCATTTAAAATCTCTGCCACTTTCTCATACTGAGATTTTTTGACATAAAGCTTTTCACCTGTTGATGAAACATAAGATGTTGAAATAATAGCATAGATACTGTAAGTTGTTGAATCCTCCGCAAGAGCAACACCATTACGGTCATAAATCGTACCACGTTTAGCCTGAACGGTTACTGTCTGTTGATAAACTTCTGACGCTTCTGTTGACAAATTGTGTCCGAACTTTGTATCTGTCCCAATAATAATGGCAAAATTGATAACAAACACAAAGAAAAGGAAGACCGCCAGAATCATCAAATTCTGACCAACGCGCTCACGGTTTTTGTTGGGCGTTCGTCTATCCTTTACCACATAGTCTAAAAAACGGTTCATTAATTTCTTCATAGACTATTTTTACTCCACCTGTTTAATATTATCCTGTCGGCTAGTCAAGCCTGCATTTCCTGCTATTTGTTCAATACGGTTACGACTTGTTAATTCGTTAACCTCTTGTTTAGCATTATCATAATCTGTCTGCATATCACTTATCTGACTATTAAGATTTGTGATTTCTTGTTGCACTTGTAGATTACGGCTCTGTAAGTAAATAATACTAACAGCCATGGTAATAGCCGTCAAAATAATAGAACCATAAAAAACTTTTTCAATTCTCGAAAATTTTCTAATCCGTCTTTTAAGCGCATTAGAAATAGCTTCGTTACGATGTTTATCTGTCATAATTATTTACGAACCTTTCTAGCCACACGGAGCTTGGCTGAGTGAGAACGATTATTGACTTCTAACTCTTCTTCGCTTGGCAAAATAGGTTTTCGATTAACCAAAGCAAGCTTAGGTTGCATATCCTCAGGAATAAACGGCAACCCTTTCGGCACATCTACGGTAGAAGCTTCTTTGAATAATTGTTTTGTCAAACGGTCTTCCAAAGAATGGAAAGTAATCACTGAAATACGCCCATCAACTGCCAATAGCTCAATAGCTTGTTGAATAGACTCATCTGCCGCACCGAGTTCATCATTGACTTCAATACGAATGGCTTGGAAAATCTGCTTCGCAGGATGTCCTTTTTTCTTGAGTTCCTTAGCAGGCTTAGCAGATTTAATGATTTCTGCTAATTCTGTCGTTGTCTCAATCGGCTTAACTGTTCTCGCTTGCTCAATTTTACGTGCAATTTGTTTTGAGAATTTGTCCTCGCCATACTTGAAAAAAATACGAACCAAGTCATGATAATCATAAGTGTTAACCACGTCATAAGCTGACAAATCTTGGTCACAGTTCATACGCATATCGAGCGAAGCATCTTTTTTATAAGAAAAACCACGCTCACGTTCATCTAATTGCGGACTAGATACTCCAAGGTCATATAAAATACCGTCAATCTCAGTTACTCCATGCATGGCTAAATTTGAAGCAAGATTACGAAAATTGTCCTTGATAAAAGTAACTTGTCCTTTTTCAATATAGTCTTTTAAACGAATTTTTGCATTATCAATAGCCGTCTGGTCTTGGTCAAATGCGTAAAGATGACCAGTCGGTCCAAGCTTAGAAAGCAGGTACTCACTGTGCCCCGCCCCACCAAGCGTTGCATCTACATAGATGCCATCAGGCTTGATATCAAGCATATCAACGGTTTCATGTAGAAGTACTGTAATATGATGAAAATCTGTTGTCATACCTTCCATTATATCATAAATTACAAGATTCTTCCTTAAAACTTCCACCAGAAATACAAAAACCAAAAGCTGATAATATCAAGCTTTTGGTAATGTTTTTTATTGTAAAGGCTGCCATCTGCATAAGGACAAGCAGTAAGCAAAAATCAATTATTCTCGAATTTGTCCTTTACCATTAATGTAAAATTTTGTACTTGTCAAAGCTTCCAAGCCCATTGGACCACGCGCATGCATTTTTTGTGTTGAAATACCAATTTCTGCACCCAATCCAAAGACAAAACCGTCTGTGAAGCGTGTTGAGGCATTGACATAAACCGCAGCCGCATCCACTTCATCTTGAAAACGTTCAGCGTGTTCAAGGTCTTTGGTGATAATAGCTTCTGAATGATGAGTCGTGTAACGATGCACCCAATCAATAGCGTCATCAACAGAATCAACCACTTTGACAGACATGACATAATCTGAAAATTCTGTACCGTAATCCTCGTCTGTGGCTGCTACTGCATTTTTGAAAATAGCTAGCGCTTTATCATCTGCACGAAATTCAACAGCATGAACTTTCGCAATTGCTTCTTCTAACTGTGGTAAGAATGTTTTTGCTACCGCTTTGTGAACGAGCAAGCTTTCTGCAGCATTACAAACACTTGGACGTTGCGTTTTGGCATTAATCACAATCTTCGTTGCCATATCAAGGTCAGCCGAATCATCAACGTAAATGTGAATATTTCCGACACCTGTTTCAATAACAGGAACTTTTGATTTTTCTTTAACCGTTTGAATTAAACGAGCTCCGCCACGTGGAATAAGAACATCAACATAATCAACAGCTTGCATTAATTCTTCAGCAACGGCATGGCTAATATCCTCAACAAGCTGAATGACGTTTTCATTTACACCTGCTTTAGCAAGAGTTTTTCGGATAACCGTCACAAGGGCTGTATTAGAATGAATGGTATCGCGACCACCACGCAAAATAATAGCATTACTTGTTTTAAAAGCAAGGCTGAAAGCATCAACAGATACATTTGGACGGCTTTCAAAAATCATGGCAATCACGCCAAGTGGTACACGTTTTTGAACAATTTTCAAGCCATCAAGGTTGGTATAACCACGGACAACCTGACCAATTGGGTCTTGCAAATCCGCAACTTGACGGACGCCCTCAACAATCCCCTCAATACGCTTAGCATCTAGACGCAAACGGTCAACCATAACAGGCGAAATACCATTTTTTTGTGCTTGGTCAACATCACGTGCATTTTCAGCCAAAATATAGTCTGTCTCTGCAAGCAAAGCATCCGCAACTTGTCCTAAAATCTGATTTTTTTCAGCAGTTCCAAGCTTTACCAGACTTCGGCTAGCTACTTTAGCATTTTTACCTAATTCATCAATATAGCCCATCTTTGGTCCTCCTTTTAGTTCACTTGTGAAAACCACGTTCCAATATTAGCACCTTCTAAAACTTTTAAAATATCACGCGGATTTGCCCCGTTCATCAAAATCATCTGACTGTTATTGTCAAAAATCATTTGAGCACTCTTAATCTTGCTGAGCATGCCTCCCGTGCCAAATTTACTTCCAGCACCACCCGCTGATTTAATGATTTCGTCCGTAATTTCAGTAACGTGTTCGCGAAGTTTGGCATCATCATAGATATTTGGATTTTTATCGTAAAGTCCGTCAATATCTGATAACATAATTAACAAATCTGCTTTGGTTACCTTGGCTACAATCGCTGAAAGTCGGTCATTATCACCAAATTTTGTCGTGTGGTCCATTTCATCAACGCTAATAGCATCGTTTTCGTTAACGATTGGCACAATTCCCATTGTTAATAACATTTCAAAGGCATTGGTGAAATTTTCGAAGCTTTCAGGATATTCAATAACATCACGTGTAATCAACAGCTGACTAACTTCTGTCTGATAGTGCGAAAAGATTTGAGAATAAAGGCTCACCATGGCAACCTGACCAACACTTGACACCGCCTGTTGACGTGCAATTTCTGTCGGACGTTTGTCCATATTTAACACATTGAGCCCAAATCCCATGGCACCAGATGACACCAAAATAACATCTTTTCCTTTATTCATCAAGCTAGAGATAGCAAAAGCCAGTTGGTCAATTTTTTCAAGATTAATTTTGCCATTTGGCATGACAAGCGAGCTTGTCCCAATTTTTATAACAATTCGATTAACAGTTTCAAAATTTCGTTTCATATACCTATTATACACTAAAAAAACAGTCCGAGGAACTGTTTTTATTAGTTTTATCACGAAATCAATGGGATTTTTAACACAATACCCTTTAGGAGAGTTTTTATAACTTTTTCCAAAATGTGTGGTAAATCACTATTTGAGAAGCGATTCCTATCAAAACAGCCAGTATTGCAAACAAAACATTCGCCAACAGAACTTCTTTGAGTAGAGCTCCAAGTAAAAATGTGCCTGCCCCTAGACTTCCACCCACTACTAAGGCGATTAGGATAATAGCGAGAGTCAGCCATTGTCCTGCGTGACGGTTAAAAAGTTGGGTCACATCTTGCCATTTTAAATCAAGAAATTTAAAATCACGGCGATACATAAGTTGGCCCTGAAGCAAAATACTCGCAAGAAGTCCTAGGATAAAGAAAATGACCAACACTAGCGGTGCTTTTAAGACAAACAAGCCCACTAATAAATAAACGATAGCTGGAACAAGTGCTTGAAGTCCTACCAGCGTTAAAAATTTTTGAACAAGAAAATCCTTGAAATTGATTGGTAGAGCTTTAAAGAAAGTCAGATTTTCTTTTTCTAATGAAATCCCAACCCCAACAAATGAGCTTGGCGTGCTACAAAAACTTCCCAAAACAATTCCGATAAGCATTGCCACACCAAAATAATCATTCGGCACTTCAGCCAAACTAACCCCATTTGTCACACTCGGTGTGATAAAAATCACCACATAAATCAAAGGCAATAGATAAGTTTGTGTCAGCAAGGTCGCATTTTGTAATGTTGACATATGGTGACGAATCATCATCGTTTTCAACGATTTACCTTTCAACGCTTTTTGAGATGCTGACGATGCTTTTTGTTTCGGCTTAGATTTAGGCTTAGCATAAAGAACTTCTTTGTAATACGTTGGCATCAACCGTTTGACAACCCAACTGTTAAAATCATCAACACTAACAAAGGTAGCCAAAAATTAAGAACAGTTGCTGATTGAAATGGTGCTTTTACCACGTCATAAAAACCACGAAAATATGGTAAAACAGTAGAGTCTGCAAGAGCAACATTATCATCATAAGTCATGTTCTGACTGTTGATAACATTCATGTAAAAGAATGACACCGACTGCTCCAATCGTTGAAATAGACATGAGAACAGTCGAGACGATTTTTCGGTGCTGACTTCGAAGAATGATTTTTCCCACAAAACTATTAAGATAAAGTACCAACAAAATCACAGCCGCAAATAGAAGAAAAAGAGGACAATTGTCAACGGAATCGCTAGTACAAGCCCTGCTATTTACCAGTAAGCGATAAAAAACAAGGATAAAAGTGGCATTAAAAATGTAATGCCCATACCAAAACTGGAAATAACTTTTGCCATATAAAGTTCACTCGATTTAATCGGCAAATGTGCATAAAGCCGAACATCATCGTTCTCATAAAAAATGCTATACATGGCTGAAAAAGCATTTAGAGTTGCCATGATAAAGAAAAGCGCTATGTAAAAAGAGAAATACCCTGGGAAATAACGAAAATCAATGTTAGCATACATAGAAATGTAAATAACCGCAAACAAAAGGCTGAGGAGAATTTGCTGCGCATCACACTCTTATAAGCCGAAAACCCTTTGCTTGGTTTACGTTCTTGTTTTTGCTTTGCCACCGTGACAGATTGTGGACTAGAATAAAGGATATTAATCTTGGTTAACTTCCAAACTGTTGACCAATTCATACGCCTATCCCTCCTCTTGCGCTTTACGCCCTGCTAATTCAAGATAGATTGTTTCCAAATCTTTATCAGGGTGATTAGCTTTTAATTCATCTAAGGTTCCGATAAAAATCAACTTGCCATCTTTTAAAATTCCAATACGGTCACAAAGTTGCTCCGCAACAGCAAGAACATGTGTTGAGAAAAGAACCGTATTGCCACCACGTGCGTGCTCTTTCATCATTTCTTTCAAATCAAAAGATGCTTGTGGGTCAAGCCCTGTCAAAGGTTCATCTAAAATCCAAATATCTGGATTTGATATCAGAGCACCAATAAGAATCACTTTTTGACGCATACCGTGTGAAAAACTATCGATCAAATCATTGATATTCTCCGCAATATCAAACAAATGTGACAATCGTTCAATCCGTTCATCAGTGAGCTTATCATCAACGTCATAAATTTTAGCTAAAAAATGCCAGTATTCTATCGCCGTTAAGTTCAGGAAAATATCAGATGAATCAGGCACGTAACCAATGCGTTTTTTGATATCATCACGGTGCTCAGAAAGAGATAACTCATCAACATATACCTCACCATAGCTCGCTTCAATGATTGACGTTAAAATGCTAATCGTCGTTGTTTTTCCTGCACCATTATGCCCAATCAAGCCAAAAATTTCGCCATTAGCAATGGTCATATTGACATCACTTAGTGCTTCCTTATCACCATACAACTTTGAAACATGATCAAATCGAATCATCTGTATCTCCTTTCCCTACTCTCCTAACAATGGTTTTATCCATTTTGAAACTTCTTTGCTCTTTCGGTAATCCGCAGCAAATTCCTGTGTCAACTGTTTCAATGATTTTGCCCCCTTTGGTAGAGAAAAATCATGCCTTGTACTATACAGATTTAACTGACGGTCAAGGTGAAGATCGCTCAACCCAGCATCTCCAGACCTAATCACCTCATTTGACGCAGAAAGTAAGATTTTTGATAAGTCGTTATCTTGACGAACGGTCGTATCTTCATAAGCATTCCTAATTGCTTTGTATAATTCACTGCACTTCTCTTCCATAATCCCCCTAAGTTTTTTTATTTGTACTATTAAAGTAACACAAAAATATTTTTTTCTGTCTTACCTTTTCAGCTATCATTTGTCAAATAATTATAAAAACCCTCCTTGAAAACAAGGAGGGTTTCAGTTAGTTATTAATTACAATGATTCGTAAAGATTTACAGCGTTATCAACTGTGAAGCCGTATTCTTCAAAGATTTTAGCGCCTGGTGCAGATGCGCCCCAAGTATCGATTGTAAGAGTTTTACCTTGGAGACCAACGTATTTGCCCCAACCAAAGCTTGAAGCAGCTTCGATAGCCAAACGTTTTGTGACGTTAGCTGGAAGAATACTTTCTTTGTAAGCTGCATCTTGTTCGTCAAAGATGTTTTGTGCTGGCATTGAAACCACACGAACATGAACACCTTTTACTTCCAAAGCAGCTTGCGTATCAAGCGCCAATTTCACTTCAGAACCTGTTGCAATAAGGATACCGTCAAGGTCACCTTTTGCTTCTGAAAGGATATAAGCACCTTTATTAACACCTTCCGCTGCCAATTCTTTTGTCCCTTCAAGGACAGGAAGGTTTTGACGTGTCAAGATGAGCATTGTTGGACGATCAGTTTCAGCAAGAGCACGTTTCCATGCAGCATTTGTTTCGTTACCGTCAGCAGGGCGGATAACGTTAAGGTTAGGCATAGAACGAACGCTAGCCAATTGTTCAACTGGTTCGTGAGTTGGTCCGTCTTCACCGACAGCGATTGAATCATGCGTCATGACATAAACCGTTGGTAATTGTTGAAGAGCAGCCATACGAACAGCTGGAAGAAGGTAGTTTGAGAATACGAAGAATGTACCACCGTAAACACGAGTACCACCATGAAGGGCAATACCGTTCATGGCAGCTGCCATGGCAAATTCACGCACACCAAACCAAATATTACGACCAAGGTAGTTGTCTGGTTGGAAATCAGATTCTACTTTGACCATTGTATTGTTTGATGCAGAAAGGTCAGCTGAACCACCCCAGAATGATGGCACTTGTGCTGAGATTTGTTGGATAGCTTGTTGACTTGATGAACGACTAGCAAGGCTTGTACCAATTTCGAAATCTTCAAGTGTCACGTCAACTGGTTTGTTTGCGAATGCTGCTTTGTATTCGGCGGCTAATTCTGGATAAGCAGCTTCGTATTCACGGAATTTAGTATCCCATGCATTTTCAGCAGCTTCACCACGGAATTTGATACCAACTTCAAAGCGTTTAGCCACCTCTTTTGGTACTGTGAATTCTGGATATTCCCAACCGTAAGATTTTTTAGCGTAAGCAATGCCATCAACGCCAAGAGGGGCACCGTGAACAGCTGATGTTCCTTGTTTTTCAGCACCGAAACCAATGATTGTTTTCACTTCGATAATAGATGGTTTTTCAGTTTCAGCTTTTGCTTCTTCGATAGCTTTAGCAATCGCTTCAAGGTCATTACCATCTTTAACCAAAATGTGTTGCCAACCGTAAGCTTCAAATTTACCTTTGATATCCTCTGTGAAAGCTTTTGATGTTGGACCGTCAAGTGAAATGTCGTTTGAATCGTAAAGAAGGACTAATTTCCCAAGTTTAAGATGTCCAGCAAGGCTGGCAGCTTCTTGACTGACACCTTCCATCAAGCAACCGTCACCATGTAAAGCATAAGTGTAGTGGTCAACGATATTAAATCCAGGTTTGTTAAATTTAGCTGCTAAGTGAGCTTCTGCCATTGCCATACCAACAGCATTGGCAATCCCTTGCCCAAGAGGTCCAGTTGTAGCTTCAACACCGTCTGTATGATTGACTTCTGGGTGACCTGGTGTTTTTGAACCCCATTGACGGAAATTCTTCAAATCATCAATGCTAACATTGTAACCTGATAGATGAAGAAGGCTGTATAAAAGGGCAGAACCATGTCCTGCAGATAGTACAAAACGATCTCGGTTAGACCAAGAACGACTTGTCTTCGGATTAACATTCATTACATGATTCCAAAGAACATAAGCCATAGGTGCAGCTCCCATTGGAAGACCAGGGTGACCTGAATTAGCTGCCTGAATGGCATCAATTGAGAGCGTACGGACAGTATTGACTGCCAACTGATCAATAGCATCAAATGTCATGAGTGAAACCTTTCTGTTTTTAAGGACTTATAGTATTATTGTTCGGATTCTATTATATCATAAAATATTAAGCAATATCAAAAAGTTTTGAATTCACTTGTTATTTTGCTCCAAATGACCTTTTAAACAATAAAAAAAGCAGGGAAATCAATTCTGGAATTCCCCTACTTTCCTATCTTACGAATTTGGGTCGTCAAGGCTTCTGCCATGCAAACCACGTTCGCGTTGAAGTTGTTTTAGTTTTTCTGGTGTCACATCATTTCCTTCTTCATCAACAAGTTTAATCCCTGCGATATGGTGAAGAAGCGAGCGACGATACCCTTCAATGTACTCTTTGCGAAGCTCAGCTTGTTCAACTTTTTCAGCACCTGTCAAACCAACTGTTTTTTTCTTACGCGCAAGTTCATTAATGCGTTGAATCTTTTTTTCATTCATGAGTAAGACTCACCAAACGTATAAAATCCATAGATTCTACACGCTTTTTCCTTTCTTATAATTTACCAAATCAGAAAATCAATTAGCTGATACGCCTCTAAAATGACAATGCTAACATAGCAGTCATGAGCAAAATTTTAGCCAACTGTGTCAGGAGCGGCAAGCGAAATGCTACTTCTTATTTGGTATTCAATTTGTTAAATGCTGCTACGCTGCTAGCTTTTGCAGTCAATTCAGCAAGGATAGCCAAGCGATTATTTTTAACAGCTTCATTATCCACCATTACCATTGTATTGTCAAAGAATTTGTCGATAACTGGGCTTAAAGCGAATAATTGTGCCAATTTATCACTAGCGCTACCTGACAAGTTCAATTTTGCTGCAGCTTGTGCCAAAGCTTTTTCTTCATCATTTTCAAACAAGCTTGCATCCACAGTTACGTCAGCTGGTGCTTTTTCAGCAAGGTTGAATACACGTGAAAGACTTTCAACGGCGGCTTTATAATCAGCAGCTTTGCTTGCTTCAACAAGAGCATCAGCAGCTTCAAGCATTTCAGCCACAACAAAGTTTGAACCAGTAAGAACAGCTTCTTTAATATCTTTAGAAACTGATTTGCTCATCATTTTTTCAACACGCGCACGGATAAAATCCATAACTTCTGCTTTGTGTTCATAAGTCAAGCTATCAAATGACAAGGCGTAAAGGTTGTCAATCAATTCATCCATTGGAATTTTCAAACCAAAGGTATCCATGATACGAACAACACCAGCAGTTGCACGACGAAGAGCATATGGGTCATTTGAACCTGATGGAATCAAGCCAACTGAGAAGAATGACAAGATAGTATCCAATTTATCAGCAAGTGCCAAAAGAGCACCAACTTTAGTTTCTGGAAGGTCACCGTCAGCTGAATTTGGAAGGTAGTGTTCGCGAATAGCTGTTGCTACTGCGGCATCTTCGCCTGCAAGAAGGGCATATTTTTCACCCATGATACCTTGCAATTCATCAAATTCACCAACCATACCAGTCAATAAGTCGAATTTATAAATTTCAGCAGCACGAGCAAGAGCTTTGCTTTCTTCGGCAGAAGCGCCAGCTTTTTCGGCAAGGTAAGCTGCAATTACTTTGCCGCGTTTCATGTGTTCAGAAAGTGAACCGATTTTTTCGTGGAATGTAACGTTGTCAAGTTTTGCCACAAGGTCAGCAATTTTAAGTTTTTGGTCTTCACGCCAGAAGAATTCACCGTCTTCCAAACGAGCTACGAGCACTTTTTCATTACCTTTAATGACACTTTCAAGGTACTCAGCATTACCGTTACGAACTGAGATGAAGTTTGGCATTAATTTACCAGCTTGGTCACAGACAACAAAGTAACGTTGGTGGTTTTTCATTGATGTGACAAGCACTTCTTCTGGTACTTCAAGATATTTCGTATCAAAGCTTCCCATGAAAGCGGTTGGGTATTCAACCAAGTTAAGGACTTCGTTAAGCAATTCGTCATCGATTTCAACTTGGACGTTTTGTGCTTTTTCAATGTCTTTGATTTGGTTAACAATCATGTCTTGACGTTCTTTAGCGTCGGCGATAACAAAGACTCTACGCAAATCTTCTTCGTATGAATCAGCGCTAGCAATTTCTATTTCATGACCAAGGAAACGGTGTCCACGGCTAACACGACCTGAATGAATATCCAAGAAATCAAGGTCAAGAGCCTCATCATCAAGAAGAACAGTCAATGTGTGAACAGGACGGATGTATTCAAATGTGTTATTTGCCCAGTGCATGTTTACTGGGAAAGTCATTGCTGACAAGATTTCTGGAATGTCAGCAAGCACTTCTTTGGCAGCTTTTCCTGCTTCGTGTTTTGTAACGTAAACATACTCTTCGCCTTTAACTTCGCGAAATTCAATATCGTCAGTTGTCAACCCTTTACCACGGACAAATCCTTGAGCCGCTTTTGTGAAGTTACCGTCAGCGTCCAATGCGATTTTCTTAGAAGGACCTTTAAAATCTTCTGTTAAATCAGTTTGCGCATCAGCAAGACCAGTCACACGAACAGCCAAACGACGTGGTGTAGAGAAAGTTTGAATGCCTTCAAATGCCAAACGTTTTTCGTTCAAAAATGCTACCATACGATCGCCAAGTTGTTTTTCACTTGGAGTAACCACGTAAGCTGGTAATTCTTCTAAACCAAGTTCTACAAGTAAATTTTTAGCCATTATTCAGCATCCTCCTTCAATAATTTTTCACGTGTTGCTTCATCAAGCAATGGGTAACCAAGGCGTTTACGTTCTGCCACAAATGTTTTAGCAACGACACGAGCTAAGTTACGAATACGAGCGATGTAACCAGCACGTTCTGTTACAGAAACCGCACCATGCGCATCAAGCAAGTTGAAAGTGTGTGAACATTTCAAAACGTAGTCATAAGCTGGGTGTACGAGGTGTTCATCCAAGCAACGTTTTGCTTCTGCTTCAAATTTTTCAAAGTTTTCAAGAAGCATATCTTGATTAGAAATTTCAAATGAATATTTTGAGTGTTCAAATTCTGGTTGAAGGAAGATTTCACCATATTTAACACCTGGTGCCCATTCAATATCATAGACAGAATCCACTTCTTGAATGTAAGATGCCAAACGTTCAAGACCGTAAGTAACTTCTGATGTTACAGGACCTGTTTGCAAACCGCCAACTTGTTGGAAGTAAGTAAATTGAGTGATTTCCATACCGTCAAGCCAAACTTCCCAACCAAGACCAGCTGAACCAGTTGATGGGTTCTCCCAGTTATCTTCAACGAAACGAATGTCGTGTTCTAAGGGATTAATTCCTAATTTTTCCAATGATTCAAGGTAAAGTTCTTGGATGTTTGATGGTGATGGTTTCATAACCACTTGGAATTGGTGGTGTTGGTAAAGACGGTTAGGATTTTCACCGTAACGACCGTCAGCTGGACGACGTGATGGTTCAACATAAGCCGCATTCCATGGTTCTGGACCAATGGCACGAAGGAAAGTATAGGGACTCATTGTACCAGCACCCTTTTCATTGTCATAAGCTTGCATCAACATACAACCTTGCTCATTCCAAAATTGTTGCAAAGTCAAAATAATCTCTTGAAACGTCAATTTTTTAGACATGTATCTACTCCTTATTTTAGTAACTTGATTTGCGACGTATCTTGGAGGCTAACGTTTTTTCATAATAAAAAACCGCCAACACACCCATATGATACCTCATAAGGGGCGTTAAAACGCGGTTCCACCCTATTTTATTACTTCATTTATCCGATTTTAACTTAGCCTTGCTAAGCGAAAGCGCCAGCGACTCACTTCAGTTTCATCCGACTTCCACCACCTCGGACTCGCTAAGAAACGCCATGAGACTTTCTCTCTTTAAAGAGTATTTTAGCACAAATGACTTGGAGTGTCTAGACTCAAACAAAAAACGAATAGCTGAAATCTCGTTTTCACTCATTTCATCATTCAAAGACGAGATAAAAAACAGTTTTCGTTTACCCAAAACTAAAAGCCCAAGATTGTTCATCTTAGGCTCTCACGTTTAGGCGTCCCAAACTTTTTCGCCACCTAAGTAAGTTGCATGTAAATCAAGTTCTTTGTCAAGGACGATAAAATCAGCTTGATGTCCTTTTTTGATTTGTCCGCATTTATCATCAATACCAACAGAGATAGCAGGAATAAGGCTTGCCATATTAATAGCTTGTGCTTTTGAAGCGATTCCCCAATTAACAACATTTTTTACGGCATCTTTTAGTTGGAGAATTGAACCTGCAAGAGCACCATTTGATTTCAAACGTGCTGTTCCTTTTTCGACAGTAACAGGGTATTCGCCAAGCATATAATCACCATCTTTGAGACCACCCGCGCTCATGCAGTCCGTAATCAAGGCAACGTGGTCATAATTTTTTTGGTGCATTAAAATATCACACGCTGACGGATGAACGTGATGTCCGTCACAGATTAATTCAGCATAGGTATTTGGGAGTTCATAAACCGCACCAACCATACCAGGTTCACGGTGCTTAAGTCCACGCATACCATTATAGGCATGAACCCAAACTGAAGCACCAGCTTCCACAGCATTTGCTGCTTGTTCATAAGTCGCATCAGAATGCCCTAAAGCAACAATCACATTTTTTTCCTTAGCATGATTAATAAAATCAGCCACATCATCACGTTCTGGTGCCAAAGCAATTTTTCTTAACAAACCTTTTGAACTTTCCAACCATTGGTCTAGTTCAACAATTGACGGATTACGCATATAGGAAGGATTTTGAGCCCCTTTGTATTTTTCCGTAAAATATGGTCCTTCAAAGAAAAGCCCTTGAATACGTGCACCGCTTTCTTGACCTACAAAATCAGCTGCCGTACGACAAATATCATCTAAAGTTTCAAATGACGCTGTCAAACCAGTTGCTAAAAAACTAGTCACTCCTGCTCCTAAAAGGGCATGACTCATGGTTTCTAGAGCTTCTTTGCTGTTATCCATAACATCAGCACCAGCAAAACCGTGAATATGAGTGTCAACTAAACCAGGAGCAATGCTGTGACCCGTATAATCAATGATGTCAGCATCGCTTGGTACTTCTGCTTGCCAGTCTCCAAAAGTATCTCCCTTGATAGCAAGATAACCAGCTTTTTTCACTTGATAAGGGTAATAAAATTCGTCTGCTTTAATATACTTTGTCATTTTTAACCGCCTCCATTCACTTATATTATATGCCAAATGATTATTCTTGTAAATGGTATATACCAAAATTATTTAACTTTTTTGGCAAAAAAATAGAAACTTGGAAGAATTCCAGTTTCTATTTACTATATAATCTAAATTTGGTCTTCAATGACTTTTTCAACTAAGTTCAAAGCGTGGTCAGTAATGCGTGTGCATGGTGTGATGAGGTCAATAAAGTTAATACCTGCCAACGGTGTACATTCACCATTATTCATGCGTTTGATGTGTTTCTTACGAATACGACGTTCCAAATGCGCAATATCTTTATGAAACAGATCCTGCTCCTTACATAGAAGAAATTTTATTAACTAAGGATTCATCAGACTTTATGAGCTCAACAATTTTTTGATCTTTCATCTACCTCAGCAATACCAGTTGGAGTAGTGATTAAACTTAATAACGACTCAACGTCAGAGTTTACATTTGGCTGACTAGGCCAAGCATTTATAAATTTTTCAATTTCGTTCTTCAATTCCATTCTCCTAGTTCTTGCAATGCAATCTTAACTTGGTTGGCTACTTTATTTGAAACAGTCACGGTAACTGCATTTCCAAACTGCCGATAGGCCTGTGTATCTGACACTGGAATAACAAAATCCTCTGGGAATCCTTGTAACCGCGCTGCTTCTCTTGGAGTCAATCGTCTGATTTTTCCATTATCAGTGACATAATTAGCTTGACAAGCCCTATGCATCTTATGCATAGTAGCTGTCAGAGGTCGTGCAATTGGTAAATCAATTTCTGCTTTCGCCTTGTCCCCCCTGTCCCCTCAGATAGGATTGTCGGTATAATTCTATCTGATAAAAAATATTTAGAATCAACGTCTTTTTCAAGTAAGTCTTGCATCGTTAGATTTAGTTCTTCATGCTTTGGGAATTCGAATTCAACATCATGATTAGCAAAACAAACAATGAAAGTCCTATTCCTAGTTTGAGGAACTCCGTAATTTGCGGTATTTAAAATCTGAGTAAAAACCTTATAACCTAATTTATTTTCCAAAATGTTCCTTATAACTCTGTATGTATTTCCTCCATCATGAGTTTTTAAAGTTCTAACATTCTCAAGGATAACAACACTAGTTTTTTTCCTCTGTCAATCATACTATTAATGATTTCTACAATCCTAAAGAATAGTGTCCCTCGTGCATCCTCAAACCCTTTTTCTTACCCCATCATACTGAATGGTTGACATGGAAAGCCACCAATAAGTACATCAGCTACAGGAATACTATCTAACTCAATTTCATTAAGATCACCAAGAACTGCAGGTTTAGAGAAATTTTTATTATAAGTTTGAACTGCAAATTTATCAAAATCATTTGCCTAAATAATATCATAACCTTGCTGATGAAAACCTAAATCCAAACCACCAGCTCCACTAAATAAGGATACTACATTCACAATTTAATCCTCCACAAATTCAACAATATCAGAAATATCACATTTTAAACAATTAGCTATTCTCAATAAAGTATCAGTAGTCGTACATTCGTCATTTACCAATTTAGTATGCGTACTAGAGCTAATCTTCGCTTCTGATCTAAACTGATTTTTTCCTATATCTCTATTAGCAAGGGTTTGCCATAAAGGATTATATGAAATCTTCACACTATCCTCCTATAAGTCCTTTTAAAAGTACCTTTCTAGTATACCACATTATCTACCAAAATTATTTACTGGAATTTTAAATTGCTCGTAAAAAAATTTGAGCATTCAGTTTCTCATTGCTTAAATTTATAAATTTTGATAAACTAGGGTTGTTTAACAAAACAACACAGGAGTATTATACCATGTTTTCTGGATTACGTCTCAAACAAAGAAGAAAAAATCAAAACTTATCTCAGGTCGAAATCGCAAGCATACTTGAAATTAATCGTTCATCTTACAATAGCTGGGAATCTGGTAGAGCTAAACCAAATCAAAAAAACTTAGTAGCTCTCGCCGCTGTCCTCGAAGTACCAGTGACCTACTTCGAATCTGAGTACAATATCGTCAATAACTTCCTACAACTCAATGACTTTAACAAAGTTCTAGCCGAGGAATATATGGTAGACTTACTTCAAACTCAGCGTGAGGCTGAGCGTAAGGTCATTCAGCTTTTTCCTGTCGAGGTTTTGGACGACATTTCATTGTCTGCTGGTCCTGGACAAAGTTTTGCTGACGAATACGAAACTTGTACCGTTTACTCTGACGAAGAACAATATGGTTACGACTTTGCCACTTGGATTAAAGGAACTTCTATGTCTCCTAAATACTTAGATGGCGAGGTAGCCCTTATTCGTGAAACTGGTTTTGACTACGATGGAGCAGTTTATGCCTTGGTCTGGAATGAACAGACCTACATCAAAAAGCTCTACAAAGTTGAAGATGGTTTCCGAATGGTGTCAATCAATAAGGTCGGTAACCCTGAACGCTTTATTTCCCAAGATGATGATTTCCGTATCGTTGGTAAGGTTGTTGGGCATTTCATGCCTGTGGAAGGAGATTAGTTATGAAACTCCATGATATTTTAGAATTAGGTACGTATGGATACAACCCTGAGTGCAAAGTTGAAATTTTCAACATGGATAACTTCGAAGAACGTTTAGAAAATGAAGGCTTTGATGAAATTCTTATTCCTCAAAATGAGGAGGCTAAAATCTATCCTTACGCTTTTTTAATAGAAGATTCTATTTTGATTGCAATGACAGATGAGGATGACAATACCAATGAATATTAAAGAGATGATTTACATCAAAGACGAGCGTATTGTCTTTACCCCTGATAAGTTCATAAAAGAACAGTAAACAGTCGTAATCATACAATAACAAAGTTTATTGTATTGTTATCTATAATATCAAGATCCCTTTTTTATCTCATTATCCGCAAACATAAAACGAGAGAAAACAATTCCTGTCCTCTCTCGGTGTTAAATGTGTCAACCCACTACAGTTGACAAAGAGCCAAAAGAATTGAAATTCAGCTGTGCTTTACAAATAATTTACTAGTAAAAGAAGATTACGATTGAAGAATGAGAGAAAAAGACGCAAAAGCGCCTTAAAATTAATCTGGTAATTTGCCATAAGCTTTGTTATTTTTCTGATTTTGTTTAGCAGTACCTCCAGAAAAAGTCGCAACTGTCCCTGACTCTATCCCATTTGCTACCGCTAAATCCGATTTTTCAAATGCATCAGCCACACCATTTAAATATTTGTTTAACTTTTCTACTGTTGTAGTGATGCCTTTGCTGACTGTTTTGATTGCATCTGTTCCATTCTGTAATAGTTCCTGTGAATCGTCACCAACAATAGAAGCTGTATCTGAAATATTATCACTCATATCACTATAAGCAGCGTTAACACTTTTAATCTTATCAGGATTGATATTTTTTTGTCCCATTAACTTGCCGCCTCATTTTCTAGTGCTAAGTAGTCGGCATACGAGGTGATCGGAGTACTTTTTACTGTGTCACTTCCGTCTTTCATATAAACAGTCAATGTTTCTTGACCACTTGGCGCAAACCAATGCAAAACATCATTAAACCACATTTCTGGGGTAACTTGATTGTACCTTGGGTAAATATACACGGCTTTTCCAGCATCTATTTGTGCTTGTAAGCTGCTGTTTTCAGAAAAGAGGTTGATTGATGTAGTGGTACCATCATATGATGAAATTACTATATAATACATAAGTAATTGAAGTTCATTATATACGTCATCTACGTCACCAAGACTTGTTTTCCAAATAGGTTCATAAAGTGACGTTTCTTGTATGGAATAGGTCGCATCAATTGAGACATCCTGCATCACTGTTTCCGCTTCTGTCAACTCCCCACTCTCTAAATTATAGGCGAGCGCTAGCCAATCCGACCAATCCTCACTATAGCCTTTACCAATAAAACAAATTAGGTAATCCACTCCTTGATAATTCATCACATAGGTGTTACGTTTTAAGGGATTACATTTTAAATAATAACCTTTTTTGTAGCCATTAGCCAATTTGCCCAAATTAACGGTTTGACGTGAGGACGAGTCGCCATCAATCTTTTGATAAGCAAATTTTAAATACTCTCCTGACTCGCGATAACTACAATCTACACTACTATCTAATAATTTTCTCTTAAAAGTTAAAATATAATCTTGCCCGACCAAAACATCATCATCGGTAATCACATATTCGTTATTAGCCCCAAATGTATAGTATTCTGGTAGTTTTAAACTTCCAGTCGTTGTATAACTTTTGCTGGGTTTGAAGGAGCTACTACTTGCCACCTTCACCTTATCTTGATGATTTTGGTAACCATTGTAAGCCCAAGGCCCAAAAATCATTGTTAACAGAATGAAGCAAAGCCCTCCTAAAATAAATCGCTCCTTTTTTTTCATTAATGCCCCCTCACATAATTTTCAAAATAACGGCTTTCAATAACATTCGAGCATGTTGGAATATCCTTACTTTGATTTTCAATATTCTTTAAACCATTGCTAATCTTCTCAACTCCGATATCAGAAATTGATTGGTTACTATTTCCTGATAAAAAGTCTTTTACAGAGTTATTACCTTTTAAAGTTTCCTTTATTGCCCCATCGAAGTCTTTAACCGCTTCCATCATCCCAGGGGTAACCGTCTGACTAGCACCTGCCGCATCTCTAAAGACCTGAGCTCTTAG